>Ga0099364_10000071_pt1 | contig 159585 bp, 114 predicted proteins | sample TergutTh196P3_FD_73070 | JGI IMG/M metagenome (GOLD analysis project Ga0099364, IMG submission 73070) | Microcerotermes parvus P3 segment gut microbial communities from Pointe-Noire, Republic of the Congo - Th196 P3 | ecosystem: Host-associated > Arthropoda: Insects > Digestive system > Gut ... | reverse complement strand
TTTGCGCGGGGGTAGGCGCCGGGGGGCGTCTTTGCGGCGAACTTGTCAGACCGGCAGCCGCTTTATATTACTGGACGAGCCGTTCAGTGCCCTTGACGCTATTACCCGCCGCCATATGCAGGACTGGTACCGGGAAATTGCCGGTACCATGGGCCTGTCAACATTTTTTATTACTCACGATGTTGACGAAGCGCTGCTCCTTTCGGACTCAGTGTACATCCTCAAAGGCACACCCGGGAAAATCTCCCATATCATTGATGTAGTACCGGCACGACCGAGGGATCACGATTTTCACGTTTCACCAGAATTTGCCGGGCAAAAAAAAGAGTTACTGGCAGCGATTGGGTAACAAGTAACAAGTAATAATATTCTTACCTTTTACCTTTTACCTTTTACCTGTATACTATCCCCATGCTGCCAAAATTAATTAATGAAATCCTTGCCGAATCCCCCGTTTCACAGGAAGTGACTATTCGCGGATGGGTCAGAACAAAAAGAGATATGAAGAACCTGGTATTTATCGAGGTGAACGATGGTTCATGCCTTGTCGGAATCCAGTGCACATTTGATCGGGGAGCCGATGGATATCAGGTTGAAACGGATGTTTCCCTTGCAAACCTCAGCACAGGGGCTGCTGTCTGCATAACAGGGCTTCTGGTACCTTCCCCCGCAACAGGGCAGCCGGTGGAAGTGTCTGCGCAATCATTGGAAATCACTGGTGCCGCCCCTGCAGAAAACCGTGAAGCACAGCCTGAATATCTGGGTATACCCGCATATCCCTTGCAAAAAAAACGACATTCCATGGAATTCCTCCGGGAGATTGCCCACTTGCGGCCGCGCACCAATACCTTCGGCGCTGTGTTACGTGTTCGCAGCCGCATGGCGTATGCCATCCATGAGTATTTTAGCAAACGGGGTTTTCAGTACATCCACACGCCCATCATCACCGCCGGTGACGCGGAAGGCGCAGGGGCGCTGTTCCGGGTGACGACACTCGACCTTGATGCGTTAATAAAAGACGGATCAAAACACATTGACTATACAAAAGATTTTTTCGGAAAAAAAACCTTTCTGACCGTTTCCGGCCAGCTTGAAGCGGAAACATGCGCGGCAGCCCTTTCCCGCGTGTACACATTCGGCCCTACATTCCGCGCGGAAAATTCCAACACGACACGCCACCTTGCCGAGTTCTGGATGGTTGAGCCGGAAGTGGCCTTTGCCGATCTTACGGATAACATGGCGCTCGCCGAAGATTTTCTGAAATATATTTTTACTACAGCGCTTGAGAACTGCGCCGCTGACCTTAAATTTTTTGATTCCCACATTGAAAAAGGCATAATCGACACCCTGACACAGGTGGTGAAATCCCGGTTTGCCCATATTACCTACACAGACGCCATTGGCGAATTGGAAAAGGCGGTCAAAAACGGGACTGATTTTGAATTTGCACCGCAGTGGGGCTGCGACCTGCAAAGCGAGCACGAAAAATACCTTACCGAAAAAACCGTTGCCGGACCGGTAATCGTCACCGATTACCCGAAAGAAATAAAAGCTTTTTACATGAAGCAAAACGATGACGGCACAACAGTCAGGGCAATGGACGTACTCGTTCCCCGTCTGGGTGAAATCATCGGAGGCTCCCAGCGAGAAGACAACCTGGAAAAACTCTGTAACCGGATAGTTGCAATGGGAATGGATGTGCATGACTATTCGTGGTATCTTGACCTGCGCCGTTACGGCACATTTCCCCATGCAGGTTTCGGGCTTGGTTTTGAGCGCCTTATTCAATACATAACCGGTATGGCAAATATCAGAGATGTAATCCCCTACCCCCGCGCCGTTGGACAAGCTGAATTTTGACAGAGAATAAAGAACAGTGAACAGTGAACAGATAACAATAAAAGAGCAAAATACGAAGGTGAAGCGTATATGTAACCAGCGAAGATTGCGGACAATGAAACTGTTAACAGTTATCTGTTATCTGTTATTTGAATTCCCTCTTCCCGCTCAAAGCAATCAAGTCTCGGCACTCAACTTTACTCCAACGCCGCTGCTGGAACCTTATCTGGCAATAGCACCGGAAATAACATCGCGGGCGGCTGTGCTTGTTGATGCGCAAACAATGACCGTTCTGTATGCAAAAAATCCTCATGAGCAAATTCCTCCGGCATCTCTGACTAAACTCATGACCATGCACCTGGTGATGAACGAAATAAATGCCGGCAAGGCATCTTATGACGAGATTATTCCGGTAACATCAGAAAGCTGGGCACGCAACCAACCTCCCCGTTCCAGTTTGATGTTCCTTGCGCCGGGGCAGATTGTGACATTGCGTGAGATTCTGCTGGGACTTGCCGTTTCATCGGGAAACGACGCTGCGGTTGCCGCAGCGCTGCGGATTGCTCCCTCGGTACATGATTTCGCAGAAATGATGACCGCTGAAGCCCGGCGTTTGGGGTTGTTAAATACCGAATTTATTGAACCGTCCGGTATTTCGGAATTCAACCTTACTACTGCAGCGGACTTCACTGTATTTTGCCTGGAGTATATTCGGATGCATCCCCATAGCCTCATTGAATTTCATTCAGTCCCGGTATTTGCATATCCTGCAGCCGGTAATATCACAAACAATAGCAGGCCAAATACTATTGTACAGCCAAACCGCAACCCCCTGCTGCAATCATTCCGCGGCGTTGACGGACTGAAAACAGGATATATTGACCTGTCCGGTTACAACCTTGCTGTTACCGCAGAAAGAAACGGCACCCGCTTTATCTCTGTTATCCTTGGTGCTCCGTCAACCCCGGACGGCGGCTTTATTCGGGAACGTGACGGTAACATACTCCTTACCTGGGCATTTGAGAATTTTAAAACCGTCCGTCCGGTCATTGGCCCCCCGGAACCTGTCCGCTTATGGAAAGGTAAAGAAAAAAACGCAGAACTGCAGCTTGCCGAATCCCCTGATTTCACCGCTTCAATAAACCGTGCCGTCTCATTACAATACGAGACAGAAATTGAAAGTCACCTGACAGCTCCGCTGCCCGCAATGCACCATGCCGGATGGCTGGTCATTTCAGACAGTGAAGGCGAACTACACCGTGTACAATTGCTTACGGCACACTCATATCAACAGGGAAATATCTTCAGGCGTATATGGCACAGCATACAGTTGATATTTAAAAGGTAAGAGGTAAAGAGTATAAAGGTGATAGTGTGCTTAGTCAGCTAATCCGGTTTACCATCGGGCAGACTGCAGCCAAGAACACTTTTACCTTTTAACTTGCATGAATTCGTCAAGTTCGCATTCAAGTCTGGCAAGGCGTTTTTCAAGTTCATGTATTCTCAATATGGAATATTTCACCTGCCGGTCCAGCAGCCGCTCACATGTTTCGTCAAGAAGAGTGTTAAAAGTAAATTCTGAAACCGGTATGTTTTTTTTTTCGGTTGACGGGTTACTGTTGAAATTCATTGCCGTTATATATCAATCCCTTATATTAACTTCAATAATACTTTGACGTGAATTATCCTGAGCGCCAATATCGGTTTTGTCATAGGCGCGGATAAAGGTTACCACCGCAATAAAAGCAATAAGAAACAGAATTAGATTACGCATGATTCCCCCGGTGGGCATTAAGCTGCTTCATGAATCCTCCAAGCATGTAAACAGGAGTTTGTGTCTGAATAACGGACACACTTTAAGTATATAAAAAAATACAAATTATCTCAATACCCCAAGCGGATTTATTGCGGCTCCGTTGCGAAAAACCTGAAAATGGAGATGGGAACCGGTTACATACCCTGTATCGCCGACTTTGCCAATCTCCTGCCCCTGCTCAACAGAGTCTCCCGGTAATACTGAATAAGCCGAAAGATGTGCATAAAGGGTCTTGTATCCTTCATGCTCCAGAATAATATAGTTCCCAAGAATGCTGTTGTAATCCCTGACAACAACTTTACCCTTCATAGCGGCTTTAACAGGATCTCCGATATTACCGGATAAATCAATGGCATTGTGCAATTGCCTTCCAAGCCTGGGGTTTACCGGGTTAATGCGCCAGCCAAACCCGGAAGTAATCCTTCCGGGTACAGGGTAAATCATCGGCCTGTCGGCATTACGAACATGGGCAGTGCGAGCGGAAGGGCGCGGCGCAGGCGGCGGGGGGTTGATAACCTGGCTCAGGTCATTTGCGTCCATCATTGCGCCGGGGATAAAAAGTGCAGAACCGGGACGAATGGTGTCGTTCTGAAGATTATTTGCATCAAGAATCGCATTCAACGGAACCTTCATTTCCAGTGCTATGCCTAACAGTGTATCATTTCTCCTGACAGTATACGGAATACCATCTATGTTGGGAATTTTAAGTTCAGTCCCTGCTCTAAGACCTCTCGCATTTCTTAAATTATTGAATGCAATAATGGTACTTTCAGTAAGTGAGAATTTTCTTGCGATGCCAATAATGGTTTCACCCGGTTGAACCACATACTTTCTCCAGGAAAATTCATCGGTTACATCCAACTGTAAATGATCAATTGATTGGGATGTCTCGTCCGATAAACCGGAATTCAATTGAAATGGTGTAATGCCGGCTTCGCGGTATGCAAGAGGCGTAACAGGGTCCTGCAATGACAATGGAGAAACCCCGTACATGTTCAATAATGGGGATATACTTTCCCAGTTCAGACTGATAACGGCAAATACAAGAAACCCGGTAACACTAAAAAGGGTTTTTATCAACGAAACAGATTTCCTGCTTACTTTTTTTAGTGGAACGGATAATTTTTTTTGAGAAGGCTGGTTGCTTTTTGAGAGTCTCTTGCTATCATTATTTCCGGAGGGACCGGGTCGTTTGGCTATTTTTTGGGAAAACCTTGCGTCAAAAGAAGATGGTGATTGCCTGGTTTTTCCGGTTGCAGATGAGGGGCGCTTCGAGACATTCTGTTTCCCGAGTGAATCAAAATTTTTCATACTTCCATTATCGACATTACGGTAAAAAATCATTATACTCTAAGGTATGAAGAAAGCGGTTTTGGGAGCATTGATGACCGCACTGGTTCTCAAACTATTTCTGCTTGATTTTATTATTGCCGAAGGAAACTCTATGGAGCCATCTATCAAAAGCGGTTCGGTCCTTGTCGTAAACCGCCTGCAATACGGGCTTCGTTTTCCGGGTCAGAAAGGGTATTTAATTCGATGGTCAGCACCCAGACCGGGAGACGTTGTTGTTTTTTATTCACCATCCGGCAATGTCGCGGTAAAACGCTGTGGGGCGCTCATTGGAAAAGGAGAATTTATGGCAAACGGCGATAACAGCCTCCGGTCATACGACTCCCGTTCTTACGGCCCGGTGTCGGTGGAAAACACTATAGGAAAAGTAATGGGAGTACGATGAAGACTATACCAAAAGTGCGTTTTTTTCTTGTTATTGCGGCGATTTCTATCGCAAGTCTGTTAATTCTTATACAATATGCTTTGCTTATCGGGCAAGGCAGTTCGGAACAGTCAGCATCAGCACGAGCCAACATCGAACGAGGCACGATAGTAGACCGGCATGGGAAGGTCCTTGCCGCTCAGGTAAGACGCTATGATATATATGTCAGACCGCCCAGAGACAGGGACAGGGAAATCAGGGAAAAAAGAATAGAAAACTTAGCTGCTGATCTTGCATTGTTCCTTGACATGGAAGCCGAAGATATAAAAACCCGCATCAGCAGCGCTTCAAAGGAGTTTGCACTGCAAAGAGAAGTTTCTGCAGAAACATGGGAATCTATTAGAAATGCTCAAAGTGACAATAATGAAAGACTGCAGGGCGTTTATGCATGGGCGGTACCGTTCAGAGTCTACCCGGAAAGAAACCTGGCAGCTCAAATCCTTGGGTTCATGGGAAATCATTTTAGACCTCTTGAGGGAATTGAGTATGGATATGATGCAGTGCTTTCAGGCAGGAATACCGGCGGTAAGGGCAATAATATTGTTCTGACCATAGATGCCAATGTCCAGCACATTCTGGAAAGAGTGGCATTCTCGGCCTACGAGGATACCGGTGCGGACATGGTAATGTTTCTTGCAATGGATCCTCGTAACGGAGAAATACTTGGTTCAGCCATAGTTCCCGGTTATGATCCCAATAACTATCGTGCATCACATGAAAGCAGGTGGCGGAATTATCCTGCTGAAATGCAATTTGAGCCGGGATCCGTGTTCAAGGTGTTTTCGGTAGCTTCTCTGATGGATACCGGCGCCATATCAGAGTCCACTGAATTTATTTGTACCGGCGTTTATGAACGAATATTTCCTACAGGCGCAAGAGTCCGAATTTCATGCGTCGATGGCCGCGCACACGGCAGGGTGGGCCCGCGTGAAATTGTCACTCTTTCCTGCAATGTGGGTGCATCTTACGCTGCAGACAGTGCGGATAATGCTGCCTTTTACCGGTCATTGACCAACTTCGGTTTTGGCGCCAGGACAGGTACATGGGTGAATGCCGAAACAGCGGGGCTGCTTAAATCTCCCGGATCCTGGACAGGCAGTACCAGCCAATCCATTGCCTTTGGACAGGAAATTGCCGTATCTGCTTTACAGGTGATGCAGGCGGCAAGTGTTATAGCAAATGACGGAGTACTGGTTCCCCCAAAATTGATTTCGCAAATAGTTTCCGCCGATGGCAAGACTGTTACTAACTGGGATAATCCAAACAACCGCATCCGCCGGGTAATCAGCGCAGAAAATTCCCAAAAAGTACTTGGTTACATGACAGATACAACATTTGCAATGGGTCGGCGAGCGGGTCTTGAGGATATTAACCTGGCGGTAAAGACCGGCACTTCTCAAATGCATGATCCTGATACCGGTCGATATTCCAGAACCAATTTTATTGCAAGCACCCTTGCACTTTTACCGGCTGAATCCCCTTCTCTCATATTATACGTGGTAATTATCAAACCGGAAGGTGATATATTTGGCGCGTTGATTGCGGCGCCTGCCATCCGGGAAGCCGCAGAGGAGCTTATTGATTATCTTGGTATACCGCGCGGAAGGAATCCCATTGTACATCATCCGGGAAATATTGATATTCCCGGTGAAATTCTGCCTCCCATAAGCACCCATGTCCCGGATTTTACCAATCTTTCCAAAAAAACCCTTGTTCCCCTCCTGTTTCGCAGCGATATCCGCGTAGAAATATTCGGCGACGGCTGGGTTAGACGTCAATCCCCTCTGCCGGGAACCCCCATTACGCCCGCTACTGTCATTGAACTGGAACTTGAATAAGGTGGGGATCAGGGATTGTTGTACGAAAAACAGTGAGTCCTGTTCCCCGTATTGGGAAACTAACAGTACTATCCTGCGGGAGCGGTTTCCGGGGCTGCTGGACGATCTTCTCAAAAGCACAGATGAATTTTACGGTGAAATACCGGCTGCAGAAGCAATTAAATTCGAAACTACCGCTTCCGGTGCGTCAACATTGACCATAAATGGGCTGTATGTCCATTCCCCGCGTGATCCAGAACGGGAAAGCCGCCGGTTAGCAGAAGCATCTCTGACCAAAGAAATTATGGCTCCGGTTATCGTACTCGGTTTTGGATTAGGTTATACGGCACAAGCCATTGCCGCAATGGGGGTACAGTGTCCCGTCATCATTGTAGAAAAAAACCTTTGTCTTTTGCGAAAAGCGTTTGAGTTACGTGACATGAGTGATTTACTGACCAGGGAAGATGTCGCGTTTGTACCCGGTGGATCAGGCGAAGGTGTTGTAACTGCGCTTTCGCATTTTACGAAAAACAGCAGCGAACGGCCAACCCCGCGTATCATTAAAAACCGTACATTAACCAGCATTGACGAGCAATGGTACAGTGCAGTGGAAAACCGCATCAGTGCGTGGGTCATGCGGGATGGTGTAAATTCGGCAACACTGAAAAAATTCGGCAAGCGATGGATACGAAACATACTTGCCAATGCAGCCGGTATACGGGATCTGCCCGGTATTTCCCGGCTTGCAGGGCTTGCGATGACGCATAACGATCCTCTGCCGGTTTTTCTCGCTGCAGCCGGCCCCAGCCTGGACAGTATAGCTCCCCTGCTGCCGGAAATTGCCAAACGATGCATATTAGTGGCGGTGGATACAAGCCTGAGTTTCATGCTGAAAAACGGTATTCACCCTGATTTTTCTTTGGTAGTAGACCCGCAGTTCTGGAACAGCCGCCACCTTATCCGCTGTGCGAGCAATCATACGAGGCTCGTCGTTGAATCGGCCGCCTACCCTCCGGTACTGCGGCTCCCGTTCAGGGGGATGTTTCTGTGCGGTTCACTGTTTCCTCTGGGAAAATTTATTGAAGACCGTGTTGACCCAAAAGGAGATCTGGGTACGGGCGGATCGGTGGCGACTGCCGCGTGGGACTTCTGCCGGATACTGGGGGCGCAGGAAATATGGATTGCCGGACTTGACCTTTCCTTTCCCGGCTTCAGAACCCATTTCCGCGGAGCTGCGTTTGAAGAAAAAGCGCTTGCCGAATCGTATCGCATGAACCCCGCCGAAACCTGGCTCGTTCATGCCCTGCGCGACGGTATCCCGTTCAATGCTCCGGCTCTTGACGGCGGGCAGGTTCTCACCGATCGACGGCTTTCCCTGTACGCTACCTGGTTTGAAAGCAGTTTCCGTCGGTTTCCTAATATTAAAAATTACAGCTTTCAGACATCAGGGCTTGCTATTTCCGGGCTTGAGCCAGCCGATTCAGCGGCAATCCTTGCTCTGCCGCAGCGCCGCGAAGAAATTGATCGGCGGCTGGATTCGGTATATACACAGATAGAAACAGACTTTTTTAACCGGGAAGTGGCACAACATCGCCGTAAACGGTACGATTCAGCTATCTGCGAATTACGTATCGGCCTGGAGAGTATACAAGCCGCCTGCAAAAAAGGTGAGACAATTGCAGTCCGCGCATTGCAGGAAACACGGCGGTTTACACACGGCCAGGCGGCACAGGAACAGATTCTTGTCGAGCTTGACGCGGTAACACAAGCCATAACCAGCAGCACGGTGAAGGAAATTGCCGGGTTTTTGTTTCCTTCAGAAACGCAGGATGATACCAACCCGTCCGACAAGAACGCTGCATTCAGTGAATATCTTGAGTCTTCGCTCAGGTTGTACCGGTCTTTGACGGAAGCGGCTGGGGAAGTGAGGGAACTGGTTAAAAGGTAAGAAAAAGGATGCTCAAGAAAAGCGCCGCGTAGAGCAGCGTGGATGAGCAAGGTAGCGCGGCAAGATCCCAAGTAAATTCCGCTGTATGAATAAGTGCGTGAGGGTATTAGCCCGAACATTGGGCATTTATGAGTTGAGAGTTGAGAACAGGGAATGAGGCAGTTTGTAAAATTACTTTAGAAAACCTGCATATGAATAACGACGTTTTGCCAGCCCGTATAAGGGCTTGCGTAACAAGACCAAGGCTGGCAAAATGTGGTTGGAGTGAGCCGTAAGAATGGAGCGTAGCGGAATGACCTAGGCGAACGGAAACCCGGAGCCGCCCGAATGGGCGGCGGAGCGATTTTTATGATTATATTATTCCATTGTCGCCGTACCACCCTCTACCGTAAAATCAACCCTTACATCACCAATTCTATATTGATCGTATACAACTTCCCAATCGGAAAAATCAAAATTTTCAGAAGTATTTACATATACTGCAAATTCAACATCCTTATGTTCTCCAGTATATACCTCAATACCATCATAGTAGTATACATTTAGCGTTACTTCGCCATTTGAAACTTTTGAACCAATTATATTGTTTTTATCAATTAAAGTATTTGCTCCCCACAAATTATGGAATTCCCCTTCTCGCGAGTCGGTGCTTCTTTGCGGCATAATAAAAACGCTCATTGATAAAGCAACTATGTATTGACCTTCATAAACATCTAAACCAGTAATGGTAAGTTTAGTACCATTATTCATACTATTATTTGTGTTTTTATTGCACCCAATAACCATAATACCAAATATCAGCATAATTACTAATATTCCTAACCAATTTTTTTTATTTTCCATATGTTTCTCCTTGCTATTTTTTTTATTATATAAATAACCAAATCCATTTTCTATAAAAAATCCAATTTTGTCAATACCTTTCCGTATATTATTATAATATTCAAGATTTTATGTCGCCTTACGTTCTAGTTATGTGCAGTATGGGCGTACACCATTTTTATACTTTCTACATTAATTTTTTATTCAAAATCCTCCAATACTGACCAATTCATTTTTAATCCGCCTGATTCTTTTCCGGAAACTCCTAAAATAATATTATCTTTATATAAATATTTATTTTGTATATAATGTTTTATCATTTCCGCATATACTTTTGTATATTCTTTTTCCAATAAATCTTTTTCATTTATCCAATTATTAAAAATGCTCCAGAAGCATTTTGCAATATGATTTTATTATCCATATTTTCCCCTTATTCTATTTTAAAATTCTCAGAATTAAAGTTACTGTAATACCTTCCAATTTCTGCTGTAAATTTTAATACTATAAAATCCCCGCCATTCATTCCACCTTTATAATAAATTTTAAAATCATCTTTCCAAAGTTCTTTTTTTATTTTTTTATCTTCTATTATTTCCATTGTTCCTTTTAACATTACACCACGAAAAAATCTTTTATCATAAAAATAAATACAAGCCTTTGAATTACTCCTATATTGTTTTACTTTCATTGACGGACTGTTTGTATGCCAATAAAATATTTTTATGCCCTCTCTTTTAACGGGCGGTAACATTGCCTTTGTATTAGGGAATCCGTTTTCGTCAACAGAGCTTATGAAACTAACCCCCTGCTTGTCAATTAAATTTCCAATAGTCTCTTGTGGATTTCTCATCATATTTCACCTCCAATAATATTATTTTAAAAATAATCCATACAATTAATTTTGCAAATTACTTACTTTTTTGTGTATATTTTTTTTGTAACTACAGTTGAAAAGTCAGCTGATCAAATTAACCGAGACCTCCCTTCTGGAAGCAGGATTGCATTAATGGCATGGGATTCGTCTAGTATTAACCTATTAACTCCTAACTCCTAACTCCTAATTCCATTAGCTCTTCCACTAACGGCATATCTTCTGATTCAAACGTCGGAGGCGGCAACTCATCCGCATCTTTATCAGGTGTTTTTTTTCCGGTGATTTTAATTTTATTGTCACGGGCAGCGGCAGTAAATACTGTTCCGGCGGGCCAGTCACGGACAAGGAGTAATTGAGCAAGAGGATCCTCAAGTTCTTTTTGCAGGGTGCGGCGCAGAGGGCGCCCGCCAAATTTGGGATCCCAGCCTTTTTCGATGAGGTAACGGCGGGCTGAAGGTTTTACACTAATGCGGTAATTCTGATCTGCCAGGCGGACGGAAAGCTCGTTAAGCTCAATGTAAAAAATGGACTCTATCTGATTCATGGTTAACGGACGAAACACAACCACATCATCAACGCGGTTAAGGAATTCGGGGTTAAACAGGCGTTTTAGTTCAGACATGGCCTGGGATTCTATTTCATCCTGGTTCAACAGGCCCGTACCCGAGGCAAACCCCAACCTTGAATCACGGGAAATTTCCCGTACTCCGGCATTGCTGGTCATGATAATGACAGTGTTGCGGAAGCTTACCGTATGGCCAAGGTTGTCACGCAATTCGCCTTCTTCCATCACCTGTAAAAGCAGATTGAAAACATCGCTATGCGCTTTTTCAATTTCATCAAACAGAATGATTCGGTAAGGATTGCGCCGGATTTTCTCGGTCAGTACGCCGCCTTCCTCGTAACCGATATAACCGGGCGGCGCTCCTACCAGGCGCGATGCATTGTGCTTCTCCATAAAGTCTGACATGTCGATCCGCACCAGCGATTCCTCACTGCCAAAGAGGTATTCCGAAAGCCGTTTAGCCAGAAGGGTTTTTCCAACTCCGGTCGGCCCCAAAAAGATAAATGATCCAATGGGACGACGCGGAGAGGAAACTCCTGCCCGTGAACGCCGTATTGCCGAAGCAATGCGCTGTACAGCATCGTCCTGTCCGACAACCCGCTTGTGTATCTCCGATTCTATCTGAAGCATGCGTTTAGATTCGTGTTCTTCAAGGTGCATAAGCGGGATGCCGGTGGCCTGGGATACCACTCGGCGGATATCGTCTTCAGTAACACTGGCTCTTTCCCTGTTGTACGCGCGCTCCCAGGCGACCCTCGCCGCTTCAAGGCGTGCTTTGAGTGAACGAACCCTGTCCCGGACCACCGCTGCATATTCATAATTCTGAGCGCTGACAAGAGAGCTTTTTTCTTCGACCAGGTGTTGAATTTCAGATTCAATGCCGGCAATTTCCGGCGGCTCATCACTGTTTTCCAGTTTCCGCATCGCACCCGCTTCATCAATAACATCAATGGCTTTATCAGGCATGAAACGTCCTGCGATAAAGCGTTTGGCAAGTTTTGCCGTCAGCATAATTGCAGAATCGGTGTAGGTAACTTTATGGTGGTCTTCGTATTTTTTTTGAATACCGCGAAGTATCAGCAGCGTTTCATCAATATCCGGCTCTTCAACGAGAACAGCCTGAAAGCGCCGCTCAAGAGCGGCATCTTTCTCAAAATGCCTGCGGTATTCGTTAAGCGTAGTCGTGCCAATGCACTGTATTTCACCGCGAGACAGGCCCGGTTTAAGCATATTTGAAGCGTCAATCGTCCCTTCGGCGCCTCCTGCTCCAATAATGGTATGTATTTCGTCGATGAACAGGATGACATTCCCCGACTGGGTAATTTCCCTGGTAATTTTCTTCAGCCGTTCCTCAAATTCGCCCCTGTACTTCGTTCCCGCGACAATAGCGCCCATGTCAAGAGAAAGAATCCTCTTGCCGGAAAGGATTTCCGGTGACTTTTCAGAAACAAGCATTTGGGCCAGGCCTTCAACAATGGCGGTTTTACCGACACCCGGTTCGCCAACCAGCACCGGATTATTCTTTGTCCGTCTGGCAAGGATGCGGATTATACGGCTCATTTCCTTTTCCCTGCCGATAATCGGATCCAGTTTGCCTGTTCTGGCAAGGGCAGTCAAATCCCGGGAAAAGTTATCAAGTGTAGGGGTCAGAACAGGGTATGATGCCGGCCTTATTTTTGGTTTGTTAACATCGTTCCTTGCTGTATTGTATTTTGACTGGCGTTCACGGTGAATAAAATATGACGGGCAGCCGTTGGCTGAAACATACTCAACATCATTCCTTGAGCTGAATGTTTGGGGAAATGTTGTCTGCACAATAACACGCAATAAATCAACATCAACCGCTTTTTGGCTTAAAAACGAATGGACACTGGAATCATGCTCCCTCATTGCAGCAAACAGGAGATGCTCTGTTCCAAGGAAATCACTACCCATTTCCCTGGCTTCCGTGGCAGCCAGATCCACCATGGTTTTTGTCCGCCTTGACGGGGGTACATCGCCATGAATAAGAATCCCCTGAATTCTCGGCAAGGCATTTTCCAGAGCTCGCCTGAATTCCCCAAGATCAATCTTCATAAAGAGCAGGACTTTGCAGGCAGTTCCCGCTCCGTCCCTGAGCATCGCGATAATGATATGCTCCGGCAGGAGCTGATCGGAATTAAAACGGCGAGCCTCTTCCTGAGCCTCCCCGTCTGTGGAGAGAAGCCGTTGCACACGCTGAGTAAGATGGCCCTTAAACATCTGAAGTCCTCTGTATTATAAATTTAATGGATTTTTACAGGATTTGCAAGGACATTTACCGGCATGTCTCAGCTAATTAGTCCCTTTCAGTAATTGAAACAATCCTGAGATAATATGTTCCTGTTTGATTTCCCGAGAGAAACCTTAAAGCTGCCTGACCGGAAGAAGACATTGTCAGGCTTGATATGGTAAATGTTCTCCTTGTGGTATTTATTAAAAGCCTGGTCTCATAATTTGATGGATTAACAATGGCAAGGCTGCGGGTACCGGTTTCCGTCCATGCTTCAAATTCATAAGTATATCTTTTCCCTTGACTAACAGAATGCTGATAATTAATGGCAGCCCGGTCTGCATACATCCTCATCGGTGTCCCGCCGACTATTATTGAACAAACACCGCGATTATCCACAGTAAATCGCAAGGTAGCGGTGGATCTTTCATCGATAAAAGTCCTCCAGCGTCCGCTTGCTGTTATATTGGTTGTCCGGGCTGTTTGCGGCTGCTGCCTTGCAGCACGGGTCTGCGCGGTCACTTGAGCCCCTTCCTGCTCCGGTTCCGGAGCTGATTCTACCGGGGGATGTTCAGAAATAATAATCCCGCCCTGTTGCAGAATAAAATCGCTTATTGCAGAAGGAGGGTGAGAGCCGGTTATCCGGCGGGGAAAAACCGGTGTGATGCGCCAATACCAGTGTCCGTTTTCCAGACCGCTTTGCCTTGCCCGGGTTACTGCTACCTGTCTTGAGACAACAGGGTCTCTCATGTCTGCATAGGCGGAGACTTCCAAAATATATGCCGATGCGCCTCCTGCGGCTGTCCATGAAAAATTTACATCATGTTCGGATACTCTCGCCGGGGATAACAGTTGTATGGAAGACAGCGGAATTATTTCTATTGTACCTGATGGATAGAGATCATTGGCCGGTACATTACTGCCACCTGAAACCGGATAGGCGCGCCACCAGTAACTTCCATGTTCAATGGCAATGGTAATTGAAGAATCTGTCACAGTGCTGCTTCTGACTATATTATTAAATCTCCTATCCAAAGATACTTCGACAATCACATGTGTGTCAGAAGTAAAATTATGTTCGTTCCAGGAGAAAACTACAGCAGCAGAGCCGCCCGATGCGGCGAGAAAACGTGGAGATGAACCAAATGATGTCATTGCTATGGATGGCAATAAAACAGGATCTCCGTTTGCATTTACAGCCAATAAATCGCCCGGCATAAGTTTTTCATTGTTAAAAACTGCTTCTCCTTCCAGTACAGACATTCTGAACCCGCTATTGCTTCTGCTTAATTGCGTCTGGCCATTTATTGCTATACCGGAACCGCTGCCCGTAATTACAGATTGTCTGGAACTTGAGTCAATCTCTAATTGCCCATTGGTGAACTCAATTCTGGCTCCTTCCCAGTCGCTGTAAAAAACCTGAATCATGGTATTTTCATATATTGTTAATAAAGTCTGTTCATCCCTGAAACTTATAATAGCTTCAGAAAATTCAATCGTACGAATAGTGTCGCCGTTAAAAATATATGACTCTTGACCAAGCCTGTCCCAAACAGCACGATCAACAAACTTGCGCTGGGCAGTCCGCTTTTTGAAGATAATTGTACCAACCGGCTCTTCATTGAGTTTTGACAGAGTGCCTGTGTATATTTGCCGGAATACAATCACGCAAATAATGAATCCCGCAAGGCAAACAACAGAAATAATTTTATCTGTCTTATTAATGTTATTTACCTGCATTATTCGCTGCCTTTTTGGAAGCATCCGAGTCTGTTTCCAGAAGTTTCCTTAATTCCGGCAGGGTTTGAGGACCGGGGGCACCTTTTTCGTTAATAACCGCAAAAATCCGCACCGGGTTTTTCCTTCCTTTCACATTAACTTCCGGCATTTCCTCGGTAATAAATTCATCTTTAACCATCGCCCATGTATTTTCGGTAATCAGAATATCTGTCCCCATTGCCTTGTTCAGTGATTCCGTCCTGCTGGCAAGATTTACAGGGTCACCTACAACGGTATACTCCAGACGCTGCTCAGAACCCAACTGTCCTGCTGTAACCATACCGGTATTTATGCCGCAGCCAATATGAATTTGCGGATTACCGGAATCTTTTTTTTCCCTATGCAAATTTAGATGTACCAGTGACTCACGCATCATCAGAGCGGCTTTCACACCATTATAAGCATCGGCTTCCGGGCTTCCTGCGGTGGCCGCTGTTCCCCAATGCGCCATCAATCCGTCGCCGATAAATTTATCAACAATACCGTTTGTTTTTTCTACACACTGAATCATTGCGGCAAAATATTGATTCAACCAGGAAACAATACGGCCGGAAGCTTCTTCTCCGAAAACAGCGGTAAAATTCTCCGTTTTTTCGGTAAAATTACGGATATCAGAAAAGAAAATTGTTGCATGCTTTTTTAAACCGCCCGGCTTGATATTTCCCCGCATGGCTTTGACCGCAATATCCTTATTGGTAAACCTTCCAAATATTTTCAGGGCACTTGTCATTTTTGCAAAGCTTTTTGTTAACTGCCCCAATTCATCATTGCTTTTGGGATGCAGCTCAATATCAAAATTGCCGCTTTCAATCTGCATTGCTGCTGCGGCAAGAGTACGTGCAGGGGTACTGATAGTTTTTGAGAAAAACCAAATAAATAAAATGGCCAGAAAAAGCACCGCAAAGGTAAGAAAAATATTTTGAAATGTTGTGCGTCTTACTGCTTCAAAAACAACGGCATGCGGTATGGTGGTTATCAGCGCAGCATCCGTTCCGTCTAGACCGTAATAAGCGCCAAAGAACCGCTGCCCGTTATCATCGGTATAAGAAATTTGCATTCCGCTTGAACCGCCTTCTTCCTGCATAATTGCCACAATAGGCAAAGAAGAAATATTCGTACCCTTGAGAACCAGATCATTATCAGGATGGAGCAGCAACTCTCCTGCGTTCGTAACAAGGAAATTGGTATTTGGCCCGGTTCCAAAGGAATCAGCAAGATTGTCGGGAGAAAACAGAACCCTTACAGTCTGATTCCCCCGGTTAAAAACCAGGCAAATCAGGGAATGGCTAAAAATCGGAGATGCGTTAAAAAACACTGTTGTATCCGATCGCCCCGCATTAACTGCTTCAGAAAACAGGTAATTTCTGAGTGTTTGCTCACTAAAATCACCGGAAAGCAGGAAAGAATCGTTTGGTATAAAGACAGAGGAATATGCTATGGCGGCGATGTTTCCGTTGTGATCAAAGAATTCCCTTTCCATAGCCCTGCTGCGTCCTGCCGTAAACCGCTCCGTCATATTCAGGTAGAAAAGTACCGATGACTGAATGGCCTTGAACGATTCATGTGCCAATAAGCCTGCCTGCCGGTTAATGGTAAAATTATTATATTCTGCCTGGAGTCGTACATCAGCCGTGCTGATGACAGTCACCAGGAAAGTAAGTGTTCCGAGTGATAAAATAGCAAAAACAGAAATTATTATTACCAGCTTGGTGCCTATGGGAAAATATTCAAACGGTTTTAAGAGTTTTTTCATTAAATGCTTCAGCAAATTTAACATAATTTTTATTCGTACCAAAGGGGTTAATGCCCGGAAATCTGCGGAATCAGATCCAGCCTGAGAATGTCGCCTGATTGTACCCCAACCCGGTCAAACCAGCCCTGGGGGACTTCAAGTGCATATCGTACAGACCTTGATGATCTTACCGAAGTTTCATCATGAGGCTGCATATCCCTGATTTCGGTAATCCGTCCATCCGAGCTGACAAAGGCTATTGAAAGGGGGATTAATGTGTTTTTCATCCAAAAAGAAAGCTGTTGATCCCGGTCAAATATAAAAAGCATTCCCTCGCCGTCAGACAGCTTTTCCCGGTACATCAGACCTTGATTGCGTTCGGCATCGGTAATGGCAAGTTCTGCGGTAATTACAACAGGATCCTCCTCCGCCCGTTCAATACGCAATTCCACAGTGGAAAGCTTCCTGTTTTCACAGGCAGCAAGACCGGTATTGAAGACAATTAGTAAAAGACAAAAAAACGCATGTATTATGCGGCGCTTAGAATTCGTCAAGGAATTCTTGCCGCTGATGTACCCTGCGTGACTGGATAAGCGTTGATTCGTTGATAATATCATCAAATACCCTCTTGTCGATGTATTTTACCGTCAGAGGGCGTTCTATGGCAATAAGGGTTTCTTCTGTTTCCCATACCGCTTCCTGCGGATTCAATGAGGTCGGCGGACCGTATTTACTGACTAGTTGTGTAAAAACCGAATAATGATCCACCAGACCGGTATGAAGGGTAAACGCCATGATAAAAAGCGTCCCGTCACGGAGCTGGAAAAACGCCCGTCTGATAAAAGTTGAACCGGTGGTTTCGACCAGGCTTTCTTCTCTAACGGGAATAAACGATACATCACGGTCGCCCCGGAAATTAAACAAGCTGTCTTCGAGCAGGACGGATTTAAGATCATCAAGACTCATACCCAGCACAATTTCCCGAAACTGTCGGGGAAGTGCTATTTCACCTTCCTCTTCAGTATCATTTTCCTGAGCCCAGTTCCCCATAGGGACAAAAGCAAACAGGCAAATCAAAGCAATTAATATAAAAAACCGGTTTTTATTCATTTGATATAATTATCGGTAAAAAGGGAGAACTCGTAAACCCCCATTGTTCGCTGTGTTAATACAGCAATGTATGCCAAATGTAAACTTATGCGGGGCCTGTCAGCGGCCAAACGCACCCCTTACGGGGCACGTTTGCCACTGACACCCGCCTAATCATATTAATAAAGGGCATTACATTGCTGCCTTTTTTCGGTAACTGAACGCAATGGCATTTTGTATAATATCAACTGAAATATTAGCCAAATTTTGCTGTATAATACAGGGACAGACATCTTTTGCAAAAGGCGGAATACAAATGGAAAAAATCAATGTAAATGCGGCAAAAACGGCAGGAACTCTCCCCCATAACTGGAACTATATCGGGTACGATGAGTGCAATTATACGCATTCACCGGGGGGCATGGAGCTTATTGCGAAATTCGGCCGGCTGGAAAAGCCGTATTATGTGCGGACACATCACCTGCTCTGCACGGGAACATGCCACGGTACATATAAATGGGGTTCAACAAATGCTTATACCGAGGATGCAAACGGAAATCCGGTGTACGATTTTACGGTTATCGACACAATGTGCGATATATGGCTGGGTAATAACTGCAAGCCGTTCTTTGAAATTGGTTTTATGCCGCTGGATTTGGTAACCATGGATGATTTGCAGGTTAACCAATGGAACCGCTACAGTGAATATAAAAGGACAGGGTGGTCAAGGCCACCCAAGGACTATGATAAATGGTACAACCTCATCCGCGCTCTCGTTGAACACCTGCTTTCCCGGTACGGGCAGGCTGAACTGGAAAGCTGGTACTTTGAAATGTGGAACGAACCGGATATTTTCTACTGGACCGGTACCCATGAGGAATTCTGCAGACTGTACGACTATACCGAAGCGGCCATTCACGATGTGTGTCCTTCCCTCCGCTTCGGCGGACCTGCCACATGCGGCCCTCTTGATCATAACGGTACGGCGGCGATTTTCTTACGGGACTTTTTACACCATACAAAAAACGGCAAAAACCATAAAACGGGAACAGCCGGAACACGGCTTGATTTTACGAGTTTTCACACCAAGGGAGGGGGGTATTATTTTACTACCAGTAAGGTTCTGGAAAAAACTCCCTCGGTAAAAAAGCTGCTCGATCAGGTTCGTATAGGGGCAGCCATCATCAAGGAATGCGGATATGGAGACCTGGAGTGCATTCTTTCTGAGGCTGATCCTGACGGCTGGGCCGCAGGTGGCCGTTTTGACAATCCTGCTTTTGATTTCCGCAACACCGAGTATTATGCTTCGTACACGGCCTCGGCATACCGGAATCTGCACAGCCTTGCCAATGAACTTGCCATGGATATACGGCCGCTTGCATGGGCGTTTATGTTTGAAGGTGAACGGTGTTTTGAAGGCACGAGGGTGTTTTCCACGCAGGGCATAGACAAGGCGGTCATGAACCTGTTCCGGCTGTTTGCACAACTTGGAACACAACTGGTGGAATTAACATCCACTGCTGCCAAAAATCCGGAGAAATACAAAGATTACTGGGGTACCGGCGCCGGACCGGAAATTAACGGATGGGCAACACTGACCGAGAACCGGTCTTTGGAATCCCTCATCTACTGCCACGAAGATACCTGGGCAACAGACGGCAGTGTTCCGATGGAATTGACTGCCGAAAACCTGCCCTTTAACGGCTCTTGTACCATCACGCATTACCGCATCGACAGAGACCATTCCAATGCCTATTCCGAATGGGTACACCAGGGCCGTCCTGATTATCCTGCAGGGGAACAGCTTGCTGCCATTCAGAAAAAATCAAGCCTGGAACTTGCCGAACCTGTGCGGACAGCTGACATACAGAACGGGTTATTACGACTAACGTTTGAGATGCCGGTTAAAAGCGTGTCATTAATTCTCTTGGAACAGAAGCGTTAGTATACTGTTCTTTTTTACCTTATTGTCACCAGAAGGACATTTTCTGGACTTGTTCCGAATAATTGGGTATATTATTAGTAAGGAGCAAGCAATGTCATTGGTATATACTGAAATTACCTTGAAAAATGCCGGCGATGTATTAAAAGCAAGGGAAGGAATTATTACTGAAAATAAGATACGGCAAACTACTGCCCAGGCATTGGTTGACACAGGCGCCTGGACTCTGGTAATAAATGAAGCCACCCGCGATAAACTTGGTTTACGGGTATTTAAAACCGACGAAGGTACTCTTGCTGACGGAACAAAAACAGAATATTGCCTTGCCGGTCCTGTAGAAGTTGGCTGGAAAAACCGCAGTACGAACTGTGACGCCCTCGTCTTGCCCAATGCTGATGATATACTATTAGGCGCTATCCCTCTTGAAGCAATGGACCTGATGATTCATCCACGAACCGAGGAAGTAGTCGGTGTACATGGCGATCAGGTACTTCATAAAATAAAGGTCACGCAACGGTGACAGACACCTGAACCTACCGCAGCGTCCGTAACAGAGCCCGTAATTCCGGGTTTGCTCCTGTTTCCTGTTCGGTTCTCGTACTTCCGGGGACCCGGAAAATAATTTCGTCACCTTCTTCAATGCGGTCGAAAAACCCGTTTCGGGTAAGCAAGCCGGCAGCCACTTCTTCGTCAACATTTTGAATGGTGATGCTGCCGACGATATCATCGGCGGCATACGTCAACCCGATGCCCGTGTTGGCAATTTGAGATCGGCCGCTCTTGACAATGTCGTATACATCCCCGACCCGTACTCTGTCTGCCCTACCTTTGTCAATGAGGCCCTGCGCCTGCCGCCGTACGACAAGCCTCCCGCGCAGAGGAAGCGAAGCGCTGAGCTGATCGGCAATGCCGCGGGAGGCGTTGCGCAGACGGTCCGCGCCGGTCCGGTAGGTAGTAAAAACACCGGCGGGGGCGCCGGTTCTGCCAACAAACAGTTCACCGCGCAGGGTAATGTCACGCTCATTTTCCATGGTTGAAAGAACGAGGAAATAATCGGCATTTGCTTCCCGAGCTGTTCTGTAAGCCTGCGAAAATGACGGCTGCCGCAATTCAAGGTCCATAGCGGAAACAGAGCGATTATGTACCAGTATTTCCTTCACAAACGAAGCGGCGACAGTACCCGCGTCAGCATGGATAAAACTGGATTGCCCGGCAACAGAAAAAACAGCAATGTTCCAGTGCCGCCCGTTAAGTTCTACCGGGTTTACCTGCCAGCGGAGGAATAGTGCGTTTGATGTAAGCGAAGTGAATGATTCCACCGCATCGTTCAGGCTGCGATCACCATGTCCCATATCCCGCAGGAAACGAAGTTCTTCAAGATAACGGGCAGGATACCCCTGCATCCGCAGCAGATCGGCGTATTCGCGCCGTTCTTGCGCGTATGGGTTAATACGCAAGCCCCGCTGGTATTCAAATAGAGATTGTTCTATCAGGTTTCGGCCCCGGAAATCCCTGCCGCGATTAAAGTGCCAGGCAGCCCAGCGGGAACGGCGTGGGTCTTCAAGAGATGTATTTGCGATAAGAGTTTCGGCAAGGACGGCGCGGATAAATTCATGATTTGGATCAATAGCCAAAGCATTACCCAGTATGGCAATAGCTTCGTCACCACGGCCAAGGCGGACAGTGGAAAGCCCTTTAAGGTACCATGCGCCCATGTCATTGCGGTTAGCTGAAATTAACTGGTCGGCAAGCTGTATTGCCTCGCTATACTGCCCGCTGCGGTAACGGATATTGGCAAGAAGGCTTAAAGATGGTGTATGATTGGGCCTGATCGTAATTGCCTGAACCGCATGTGATGCAGCATCAGCCAGCCTGTCCGCACGGGCGTAGGTGTAAGCGGCATAGTAGTATACCCGGTAATCACCGGAATGTTGTTGAAGAGCGCGATTAATAAACGACAGCGCTGTAACATTATCGCCCATTGAGCCGGAAACCAGTGCTAGCGATATCAACAGCCGCCGGTCGTCGGGGAAACGGCGTACCGCTTCACGGTACCGAATCAGGGCCTCAGAGGGCCTTCCGCGTGCAATATCAAGCTCGCCTGCAGCGAACAACGCTTCCCGGTTATACGGTTCCCGGGCAAGAACCTCATTAATAACCCTCGAAGCTTCGTCAAGGCGGCCCAGAGCTATGAGAGTAAATGCTTCCAGGTTGGCAACAGTTGTGTTCGTCCGGGAAAGGGCTCTGGCTCTGCGTACCCAGGTCAGAGCTTCGTCAAATTCACCCAATTCGTAATAGCACTCGGCAAGATCGGCATGAGCTTCTGCGTGAGCCTGGTTAAGCCGTATACAATCAAGAAAAGATTCTGCAGCCGAATACCAATCTTCCTGCGCCATGAAGCTTCTGCCGCGTTCAAAGAGCCTGGCTGCCTCGGCCGGATTTGACCTTGTCTGAGCTATGAGCAGCTCTGTGCAGAATAGCGTGAAAAATAATGTACAACAGAGTAAAATTTTGATTCTCAATACTTAATCCCTCCCCACCCTATATTAAAAATCGGCGAAATGCCCGGTTTTTTTAACCTTAATCTTCGCCGCTTTAGCGGCATTGTTAATCGAACGGCTCTGCGCAGCAGAGACGAATCCCCTAAACACTGACTATTTTGACTGATTTTATTTTATGACCGTCCATCTCCTGTACAATTATTTCATTTCCCTTATACTCTGCTTTTTCATATTTGACCGGTATTTTGTTAAAAAGGTCAAACACAAAACCGCCGAGCGTATCAAAATCATCAACCGGAAGATCCAGCCCGGTTTCTTCAGCCAGATCGCTCAAGTTTACACGTGCATCACACAGCCATGCACCCTCGCTTACCTGCAATATATCCTCAGTTTCATGGTCAAATTCGTCCTGAATGTCGCCGACAATCTCTTCTATAATGTCTTCCATGCAGACAATGCCGGAAACACCGCCATATTCGTCCACGACAACTGCAATGTGCACTTTCATGCGGCGAAGTTCTTTTAAAAGATCGTCAATGTGCTTGGAAACAGGCACAAAAAACGGTTTACGGACGAGCGACCGTATATCAAAAGGGGTATCTTCCACTAAAACCTTGAGTACATCTTTCACATGGAGAATTCCGATTACATTGTCAATTGTTTCTTCATAAACGGGAAAACGCGAGTATCCGTTCTCTACAATGACCGAAAGCAGATCGTCCCGTGCCGCATCAACAGACAGAAAAACCGTATCTGTCCTGGGTACCATTACTTCCTTGACTGTAGTGCCTGAAAGTTCCACTACACCGCGGATCATTTCCTGCTGGTCTTCTTCAAGGTCATTAATGGTTTTTTTATTGAAAATGCCCGAAAAAGGCCCTTTCATGCATAACCTCTTTTATGTATTGTGTTAATTATACTCTCTCCTGAAAGTTTAGCCAATATTTCCTCCTGAAGTGACAGCATCGGCTCTGTTTTTTTATTACTTACATGGTCCATGCCATCCAGATGCAGAATACCATGAATTAGCAGGCGCCGTAACTCCTCGTCTTCACTAATTTTAAACCGGCGGGCATTTTCCCGTAAAGTGTCAAGCGAAATGACTATATCACCGGGCAGGCGGCGGCAGGAATTGCCCTTCCCTGCCGCAGGGAATAATAATCCTTCATCCAATGCAAACGAAAGAATGTCTGTCGATTCATCTTTTCCCCGGTATTGCCTGTTGAGTTTTGTGATTGTTTTATCACCGCATAACAAAATTGAAAGATCCCACTTGTCTTTTCCCAGTTCAGCGAGAACTTTACCGGTATAGCTTTTCAGAGTTTTGCTCCATTCAGGTAAAGGCACATCCTCGGCGCTCAAAGCTACCCGGTTCATCCGTTTCCTTCTTTTGATTCGGAAGTTGCTTTTGATTCGGAAGTTGTTTTGGGATATTCAATCCGGGAATGATAATAACCCGCCAATACTTTTATAAAAGCTTTTTTGATTATTTCCAGGTCACGGAACGAAAGATCAGAGAGGGCAAGCTGTCCATGTTCAACTTTGGAGTCAAATAATTGCTGAATAAATTTTTCCATTCTTGCCACAGTTGGCTTTTTTAATGTGCGTAAAGCAGCTTCGGTAATATCGGCAAGCATGACAATCGCAGATTCTCTGGAACGCGGCGGATTGCCGGGATAGGAAAAATCTTCGGAATTAACCTGTTCTTCCTGCTTAGCCGCTTTATTATAAAACCAGGTGATAAGCGAATTGCCGTGGTGTTCAGCTATTATATTAATAACATCTTCGGGCAGGCCGAGGCTTCTCGCTTTTTCGACCCCGATTTTCAGGTGACTGCGTATAACCGTGGCGGAAAGCCTGGGCGCTATGTCATCATGGCGGTTATAGTTTGTCTGGTTTTCCGCAAAATAATTCGGGTTATCCATTTTGCCAATATCGTGGTAATAGGCACCTACCCTGGCAAGAAGTGCGTTCGCTCCAATGTCCTGACAAGCCTGCTCTGCAAGGGTTGCTACCATAACCGAATGACTGTAAGTACCGGGTGCAGCGGTAAACAGCTTACGTAAAATGGGAGCATTAAGATCGGAAAGTTCTATCAGCCTGAAAGTAGTGGCAGTATTCAGGGCATGTTCAAGCGGTGCCAGAACACCGAGAAACAGCATCCCCGATACTATGCCGTTGAGCGCCGCTCCCAAAAGCATTATGTGTGATCCGAAAAAATGTGTTGTCCACATCAACTGAACAACTATTACCGCAACACAGTTAACGGCGGCAATAATCAACCCGGCTTTAATAATGTCCATTCGTTTTTCGGCTTTTCGCAGAACAACAGAAGCGGCAAGTCCCGATGTAAGGGCAAACAATAACGAAGGGATATCGAAAAAACCTGCAAGACAGGCACTTAATGGAAAAGCCATTGCCATTGCAAGCGCAAATAGAGGCCCCATAAAAACAGCGGGAATCATTACCATCAGGGCAGTAGGGAAAAACAGGGAGACCGGGAAAGGGCTTAAGATTGGGACAAGGCCTTTCGCGAACGCGGCTCCGGCAATGTACAGGAATATCAGGATAAAAAACAGGTTTTTCTCGCTTACGGTAAGTTTACGGTGCTGTATCAGCTTATCCTGTAAAACAATAAACAGTGAATACAGCAGGGCGAAAAGCAAAACAAGCCCGATAATATTGCTGGGATTCATTGCGGGAATCGTAGAATAGTATGCTTCCAGATCAAGCATTTCCTGGGCAGTTATAATAAAACCCTTCCTGATTATAGGTTTATCCCTTTCGATATATATGACTACGTCGGAAACGCGTTCCATTGCCTCCGTAACACGCATCTGATAATCTTCAGGTGAAAAAAGTACATTTTCACGGACAAACGGCCTGAGAAGGCCTGCAGCCAAATCCCTGAATCCGGAAGGTAATGGTTCTGAAAATTGCGTTATAGAATCTTCGGCGTTGGTAAGCATGGTTATGGTGCTGCGGATAACACGTTCTCTTTCGGTTCTCCCGCTTCTTGTGAAAAGCAATTCAACCATGTCCGGGTTATACAGAGTTGAATCCGTAAGTTCCATTGTGTATACGCCTTTTGCGTAAAGCGCACTCAATACCTCTAAGCCGTATTCCCTGAACACCGCCCGGTCCGGAGCAGATAAATAAGCCGCTATAATCCCTGTAGGAAACCGCGCCGGATACTCTGCCTGTAAAGCCAGCAATACCGAGGATTGCGAGAGTCCTTCCTCAATCAGGCTATCGGCATAATCACAAAACGCATTCCATGCCTGCAGTGATTCATCTGCAACTGTTTCAAAATACCGGAATACAGCAGGAACAAGATGCTCCTGAGCTTCCATCCGCAGACGTGTTGCATTTTCGTCTATGTAGGAAAACGAGTGCTCGGCAATAATATCTCTTTCCGCAACCCTGCCAATTTCAAAATCGCTCAGATCCCCCAAGCCTTCCATGTTCATGTTTATATGTGATACAGTAATAACTACAGTGGCGGCAAATGAACACAGGCAAACAATACCGGAAATACGTCCCAAACGCGGCAGATAATCAGGCAAATACCGCCTGATTATACCAAGAGTTTTTCTATATAAGTTACTGATAATCTGTTTAGGCATCTCTATCATCATAAGCCTGTATTATTTTTTTTATAAGAGGGTTACGTACAACATCGGCGGTGTGCAGCCAGGCAAAATGGAGTCCCTCTACATTACGCAGTACTTCTACTGCATGCAAAAGCCCCGATTCGGTTCTTTTGGGCAGGTCTACCTGCGTTGCATCTCCGGTAATTACCGCCCGAGCCCCTGAGCCGATACGGGTAAGGAACATTTTCATCTGTTCTTTCGTGGTATTTTGCGCTTCATCCAGAATAACCACACAGTCATTTAAACTGCGTCCTCGCATATAAGCAAGAGGCGCAATCTCAATAGTTCTGTGTTCTTCCATTTTGCGGATGATCTCATAAGGAACCAGCGATTCCATAGCGTCATACAAAGGGCGCAGGTAGGGATTGATTTTCTGAGCCAGGTCGCCGGGGAGAAAACCAAGACTCTCGCCTGCCTCGACCACCGGCCGGGTAAGCACCAGTTTTCGCTGGGTTTTTGACAGCACCAGCCTAAGCGCTTCGGCAACGGCAATGTATGTTTTACCCGTTCCCGCAGGCCCGATGCAAAATGTTATATCGCAGCTCCTCATGCCCTGAATGTATGCTGCCTGCCCCCTGCCCCTCGGATACACCCGCCGGAATCCGTGGGGGATTTGAATTGCCGCATTATGCATAACATCGTTTAAATTGTTCGGACTCAGCGTTTGAGCAAGTGCTGCAACATATTCAGGCGAAGGAATTTCCCCTTCACGGACAACCGAAATAAGACTGTCCATCATAGTCTTAAAATGCAGGATGCCGGTTTCATCAGCGCCATCCAGTGTTATTTCGTTGCCTCTGGCGGCAATACGCCCTCCCAGAGAATTCTCCATGATCTTCAGGTTTCCGTCGTTTGCTCCGCATATTCCTGACAATAAGGTTACGCTGTCAAGTACGATAGTAACACTATCCTCCATACTTATGTCATCTTCCCAATACCAGTCCCTGAAATCCCATGAAGGCGATGCTCATAATTCCGGCGGAAAATAATGCAAGAGGAAAACCCCTGAATACAAAAGGAATGTCAGTGTTATTATCATATTTTTCACGTATTCCGGCCAGTAAAATCAGTGCAAGCAAAAAACCGGTTCCGGCGCCAATGCTGTTTATGACTGCTTCCATAAATGTATGGTCGTTTTGAATGTTGATAAGGGTAACGCCCAAAATCGCACAGTTTGTCGTAATCAGGGGAATGTAAATACCCAAAACCGCATACAAAGAATAAAATGTTTTTTTTAGATACACTTCAACAAACTGAACAGCCGAAGCGATTATCAGAATAAACACAATGGTTTGCAGATAGGTAATATTCAGTGGCAGCAGTACGAGGTGATAGAAAAGATGGGTTAATACAGAAGCAAGCAGCATCACAAATATGACCGCAATTCCCATTCCAAGAGCCATTTCAGTTTTTTTGGAAACGCCGAAGAAAGGGCACATCCCCAGGAATTGCGTTAGAACATAATTGTTTATTAATGCGGCTCCAATGAAAATTAAGAATAAATTCACCGGTTTTGCGCCTCCTGTCTGTTTGATCTGAAATATTTGATTATCATGATAATTGTCCCCAGGGTAAAAAACCCTCCGGGTGCCATAACCATAATAAGCATATGTACAGACGGGTATGCCAGCACTGTAAAACCGAAGATTGAACCGCTGCCCAGGAATTCCCGGATTATGCCCATTGTCAAAAGGCCGATAGTAAAACCGAGCCCCATACTCATGGCATCAAATGCTGAAGGGAGAATCTTATTTTTTGAAGCGCATACCTCTATTCGTGCAAAAACGATACAGTTTACCACAATAAGCGGTATAAATATACCAAGCGAGTTATTTATGGACGGAGGTACCCAGGCTTCCATTACCAGCTGTAGAATGGTTACAAAACCCGCGACGATAACAATAAAGGCTGCAATACGTACCTCATTGGGAATAAGCTTTCGCAAGAGTGAAATGATGGAGCTGGCGCACACCATTACAGCGGTTGTTGCAAGCCCCATGGCTATGGCATTTGTAGCTGAGGTTGTAACTGCGAGAAGGGGGCACAGCGCCAAAAGCTGTACAAACACGGGGTTTTCGTCAATGAGGCCCCTTTTGAGGAGCGCAGAGTACTTCATTTTCGGTTGTTTTATTATGTCATGCCGGGAAATGAGTTGTCAACGGTAACAGACATATTTTTTCAGCTACGGCATTTCAAGCCCCCGTTCTACACGGGGGGATATGAGCTGCGATTGTGCACGCCCCTGCCATTCGCCGGCCTGATCCTGTGCTGCGAGAAAATTCCATATCTCCCGTGCGGGGGCAATTCTTCCGGTAGCAAATAAACTCGTTCCAAGGTAGTATGCTGTTTTAAAGTATTCGTTATTTTCGGCGTAATGCGAAAAAACAACGTCCCGGCTGATTTCATCCGCGATAACTTCTAACGTCAACTCACGGCTTTCTCCTTCAACCGTAGTGGTGGAAAAATCAAATCTTCTGTGGTTAAGTTCGTCAATAATAACCGTATTCTGAATGAGAAAAGCAAACATCAGGTGTTCCTGCGCACGGGCATGTCTGCCGGTAAAAAAGTAGTATTCGCCAAGGATCCTGTGCGCCTGAACGCTTTCATTATAACTATAACGAAACTGATTGATGAAACGGTTAATACCGTTATTTTCCAGGGTGCGGGTCATTGCCTGTACGGTAAATGTGTTCCGGGCTTGCTGTTCCGGTGATTGAGTCTGGGAAGCCTGCACCGGCTGAGAGGCGGGTACGGTAGCCGGACTTCCCGACCATAGGATGTCATTGCTCAGAATGGCGAGCAAAACCCTCTCCATCTCATTGTATTCTTGCCGAATTTGGCGAATAGCGGCAATTTTAAATAACAGATCCGATGCGAATCCGGGATTTTCCAGAAGATGCCGCAGATCATATGCTTTTTGGAATTGGTTGAGAGCCAGTGTCAGTTCACCCTGTATATAATAAGTTTCGCCAATCCAATACTCAGCCTCAGGGTAATCCTTGAGGGAACCCAGTGCGGTAAGCGCTTCAGTGGCAGAATTTCTTAATGTATCCCTGGGAATGTGGTAGTACAGATCATTAAGCACATCGGCAGCAACGGTGAATTGCCGTTCCTGAATGTACCAATCTATCCAGTTAAGATCATCTCCCAAACGACGGACTTCTCCCAAAGAAAGAAATTCGATAAAACTTCTTTCTTTCCTTTCGTATATAGCCCTGCGCTGCCGCCTGGCATCATCAAAGGTAAGCAGAGCGCTGCCGTAATCACCCTGTCTGAACATAACCTTTCCACGTTCAAGTGTATGCCACCAGGCATTCTGCATTTGAGCAAATGCAGAACCGGAATCCGGTTGAGGCTCACGATCACTTTCTAAAAGCCTGCCGTCTCTTTCAGCATTGCTGCACCCCAGAATTACCAATATGAGAAATACAACAACCAGCAATTTTTTCATTTTTTTCTCCCAGTGAGTTTGTCCCTAAAGTTGAACAAGCTCAAGTTCTTCCGCAAATGCATCATCCGCTTCTTCTATGGAAACAGTCCGTACAACGGTTCCGTACCGGAAAATCAACACCGTTTTGCCTGTGCCGGTAATGCCCAAGTCGGCATGCCGGGCTTCTTCCGGGCCGTTCACTTCGCAGCCCATAATGGCAACGGTTATATTCTTCTCCAGTGCGTACAAGCGGGTCATCCAGCGGCTGGTAAAGCCGTGAGTGTCAAAACCGTACCTGCCGCAGCGGGGACATGAAACAATCCGCACGCCATTGGTAGCGGTGCCGTTGGCACCGCTACCAATGGCGAACCTGTCCGCTCTTCTGCCTTCAAGGGAGGCAAGTTCGGCCGCTGCACTGCAAATCTCCCGTGCCGCGATGATTTCCTGCTCCATGCTATCGCTCAGGGACACACGTATCGTGTCGCCTATGCCTTCAGCAAGCAACTGGCTTAAAGCAGCGCTGCTTCTGGCAACGCCGGCAACCAAAGGCCCCGCTTCGGTAATGCCGATATGCAGTGGCACATTAACCCGTTGTGCAAGAATTCTGTTAGCTCTTATAGTATCGGCAATTCCGCTCGCTTTCATTGATATTAGTACATTTTCAAAGCCAAATTCGTCAAAAACAGCCAATTCACGCAGTGCAGTTTCTACAAGAGCCTCGGCTGCAGGATGCTGCCGGAGATCCTGCGGCAGGCTGCCGGCATTTACCCCGATTCGGATGGGCACACCCTTTTCTGAGGCTTTTTCCAGCACGGCCCGAACTTTATCCCGGTGACCGATATTTCCCGGGTTTATGCGTATTTTTGCTATGGGATAATCCAGACAGCGCAGGGCAATGGTATGATCAAAGTGAATATCCGCCGCTAAAGGCATGGAAACAAGACCGGCGAGACGGCCTAATGTCTGTGCGGCGGGTAGATTGGGAACGGCAAAACGCACGAGAGCGCAGCCCATCTTTGAAAGCGCTTCAATCCGTTGCGCTGCTGCCGTCAGATCGTCATGGGAAAGCGGTTCCTTCCACATGGTTTGAACAGTCACCGGCGAATCCCCGCCGATAGTGACAGCTTTTATGTGTGCGAAACCGCCTATTTTTATGGTTTCCATTATGTTATTTGAATACTATCACACAGAGGCACGAAGGCACAGAGGCCGCATGAAAAATACCCAGTGATTCGAAGATGACCGGCTCTACCATTCCTTCGGTCTAAACCCTTCGGGCATATCCATTTTCATAGTGTCGCCGGACTGTTCCAATACAAAAAAGCCTGCTTGTATAGCAGCTTCCCTGGCGTCGGGGCCGAATATTGCACCGGCTATTGCTCCCAGGATTTTTCGCTTATCTTCCTGGCGATGTTCCCTCAGTATATTCAGCCGCTGAATATGATGGGTTATATCATCATGCTCATTATCCTTGCCATACTTTACCTGAACTTTGCCTTTTACTTCCACCGCTATTATATAATCACTGTTTTCAAGCAGTATATCTATTTCTGCTTTTATTTTCCCTTTTTCATATATTTGCAGGCCTTTACCTGCGATGCAGTCGAAATGAAACCCAATTTTGTTAAAACGCTTTGCAATACCCGGTGCAACTAGATGTTCTGCCAGTTCGCCAAAGCTGTTATGCAACCCGCCAATGTGTTTTCCGTTGTCCTTGACCAGTTTCTCAGTTTTTTTCAATCGCCGGTCAGTTTCCTTCATTGCTATAGCGGTTTCCTGTGATAGTTCCCGTAATTCCTGCATTCGCCGGTCGAACTCTCGTCTGCTTTCCAAAAACGATGCCCAGAACTGCTCAAAGGTAGGCAGGTTCTCAAGGCTTAGAGTGTGTACCATTGCTTGTTCTGCCATTGAATCCTCCTGCATATAAGATACTAAACTTTCGGCTGGAAGACAAGGAAAAAGCGTTAACTGATTACATAATCCCTTGGAATAATTCAGGAAGAAAATTTGTATGGACTAAAACCTTTGATGAAATCAAAAGTTCCATCGAAAAAGCCAAGGTTGTGTTATGCTAATTGTCTTTTACAGAACACTAGGGGCGCAGGAGGCGGAAACCCAAGCCGTTGTACCGGTCAAACGGATTGACGAGGCCCCGGTACGCGGAACGGGCGACCTGAGCCGAATTGCCCCAGCCCCCGCCGCGCCCCACGCGGATAGACCCCGAAGACGCGCCAAGAGGGTCGGTCTGAGCGTTACTTGGATAGGTTCCAAACCAGTCCCAACACCATTCAAACACATTGCCGTGCATGTCATGTAAACCCCACGTATTGGCGGCTTTTTTTCCTACCTCATGAGTCATGCTGCCGCTGTTAAAACTGAACCAGCCTATTCCTTCAAGGGCGGTTTCTTCCCAGTCTTCGGTTCCGTTGTTAAACGCTGTTGTTGTCCCTGCCCGCGCGGCGTACTCCCACTGCGCTTCGCTCGGCAGGCGGTAGCCGGTTGATCGGGGAACGAAGTTTGACTGCTGGGGTTCGGGGGATGAGCGAGTGAGGAGTGGTGTTGTTTGTGGGCTTTATGTATTTGCCATCAAGTGGTTCACGATTTACAGATATACTAACTCCTAACCACTTTACTCTCGCTGTGAAAAAAGTAAGTGAAAAGTGAAGAGGGAAAAGTGAAAAGTTAAAGAATGTGCTTAGCTAACTGATCCGGTTTACTATCGGACAGACTGCGTACACCAACACTTCTCCTTTCTCACTTCTCCTTTCTCACTTGTACTTCTTCCTACAGACTGATCATCGTCAAAACCATTGCAAAGAGGGCAACAGTTTCTGCGATACCTACAATAGAAATGTACTGGGCAAAACCTTTGCCTGTTTCACCCTGGGCATCAGCGGCGGCAGCGCCTACTTTTCCCTGAACAATAGCGGAAAATGCCATAGCAAAACCTGAGGCAAGACCGTAACCAATATACAGCCAACCGCGATCCGGGTTAGCGGCTGCGGCGGTAAACATCTGACCCATCAGAATAAAACCGTAAAAGGTCTGGGTCAAAGGCGCACCGGCAAAAGCCACAAGCATCATGGGAGCGGCTTTATTGGCGGCATAACATTTTTTCCATGCGCCAATTGTTGCTTGCCCGGCATAACCAATACCGAGGGCAGATCCGACAGCCGCGATGCCCATTACCAAGCCGGCGCCTAAAAATCCAAAATTCATACTTTGCTCCTCTTGCATAAGAATGCAGTTTTATTTTTATGTTTCATTTAACTACCTTTTATCCGCAAATGGCTGATAAGGAGTACCTGACCAGGTCAAACCTACATGGCCCGAAAACTCAAGAGTATTCAGGCGCACTCCGTGAACCACTACTGATAATACATTGAGAATAATATTAAGCCCGTGCCCAAATATTAAAAGAATAACGCCTGCAAAGATCAGAAAATTACCCAGCATGGGGCCAGCCATGGTATTGATCGTAGAAGCGATTGATGCGCCGGCAAGCCCGACAGCCCACAGCCTGATATAGGACATAATATCGGAAAAAATATTGGTAATACCCAAAACTACCGATATAATATTCTTGAAACTGGACAGGATAGACCGCCCTATGCTTCCTTCATATGATGCGAAAACAAAACTCAGAAAAAAACCGCCCGCAAGAAGGTATATGGAAACCTGCAGCAAGGGGATAACCCGGGTATCATTGCTTACTACCAGGAATAACACCACATTGTACATCCCCGCCAGCATCCCTATATTGCCAAGATCGGCCAGTGCTCTGAGAGATCTGATATTAATAAAAAAGCTTTTAATCCGGGCAATGGATAAATGAATCAACGCAAGTGAAAAACAGAAAATTTGCAGGTTTTGGGCAACTATTAACTCATCGGTTTTTGCTTCAGATATATACGACAGCGAAAGCCTTTGAAGGAACTGCGGTACTTTTTCAATGTCAACTCCAAACCATGAACAGGTAAGCACACCCCATGCCGCATTAAACACACCCAGCAAAAGAAGCAACTGCAAAGCCTGGGGAACCCCTTTTTTCGCGGTTTTTATTATCCCCAATAAAGCAATAAGAGTAAAAATAATCCCATAAGCGGCATCACCAAATATCATGGCAAAGAATATACAGAAGAACAGGAGGAACCACGCTGAAATATCAACCTCGTTATAACCGGGCAGGATTCCCAAAAAGCCCGTAATCGGATTTAAGAGGTTAACCAATTTATTATTTTTTAGCTTTGTAGGAACAATATCATCCTGCTTCGGATCATCCGCAACAAACGCCCATTGGTGTTCTGCAGCGGCGGCCTTAAGTTTACCAATATCGTCAGCAGGTACAAAACCGGATATACGGGAAATATCAAATTCAGCCGGTATGTCGTCAATTTTATCCAGTTCTGACCTGACTGTTTCAAAGTTGATTTCCCTGTTAATATCCGCCATTTCCCTTTCCAGCACTGAACGGCGGTTTGCAAAATTCTTTATTTTTTCATTCAATGAGTCAATTTGCTCTTTGAGTGTACATAACTCGGTTCCAATCCGAGAAAGGGATTGTTCCGGAAGCCGGAAGGGAGCAATATTGGGAATTTCATTATCAAAAACCATAAGACGTACAGTGTTTTTTCCCTTGCTGACTGTTACATAACGGGTATCTTCGGGAATGGCGGAAAATATATCCGGGGTAAGTTCATAGAAGAAAAACCGCACTCCCTTTTCTGCCAGTTCCGCCGCATCATTGGGGTTGAATTCACCCCACGGCTCAATGCGCCCGTATTCCCTGGTTAAATACACAAGTTTTTCTTCAAGTTCCTTGCGTTCATTTCCAAAACTGTTTAACAATTTTGAAAGATCCGGCCGCTCCGGCGCATTAACCGCATCAACAGAGTATGGTTCAATTTCCTCAATCCCCATTTTGTCAGAAGTACGGCGTCCCCTGCGGGGGCCTGTATCCATCCGACGATCCTGATCCGCTTTTTTCTGAAGTCCGGCGGGTTTTTTATCGGAAACCTTAAATGGCATTATCAGGTTTATGGCATTTTCTATCTGTGCTTTTCGTTCCAGAATATGGGTAAACCCTTCAGAAGCGGTTTTAGTTACTTCAATATGCATTACACCGACTTCACGGAGTTTGGTTAGCGCATAATGCTGTTGCTTATCCTGCACTACAAGGCATACTTTCTTCATCGGTACAATCATTAATTACCTCGCCGCCTTTTCAAGTCCGGATTTGGCGATCTTTCCCCGTACTACGGCCGCAGTCTGCTGATCGCCCAGATATACCTGTATTTTTTTTATATTATCTCTCGTTTCGGGAATTTTGATTTTTTCAAACAGGTTAACCCGCTGGGTAGTTATTCGCAATTCATGAGCCAGCCGCTTACGCTGCTCTTCGACAATCTCGGCTTCCAGATCGAGCAGGAGAACTTTTTTCATATTCTCTACAGCAGCGTCAATCCACAGAGGCATGCGGACAAGATCATACGGTGCGGTAAGAAAATCGGCGCCTTCAAAAACAGGTATGGGAACACCGGCGATATTACCCTGACCGGTTCTCAGGCTGGTGATTTTTACAAGATCGGGTGTAAAAAAATTAACCTCGCCAAATACACCAATCCATATTTTAAAAGATTCATTAAGCAATTCTTTTTGGTTTTGCAGTTCCTTTAACCGTAGTTCTGTTAACCGTATTTCTCCCTGTAACTGCTGTTTTTTGAGCATCAGCGTAGGTAGATAACGCTGGAACATTTTAAGGGAATCTTTTTGCTTTTTGAGCTCATTTTTTGTGAGCCTGATTTTCGCCACCGGCGCCCCCTAATCCTTTTTCGGCCAGAATTTGCTGATCAATTCGGTTCGCAGACCGGTATCTTCAGGGTTGAAACAATCGGCCAAAATTTCCCAGCCAAGGTCAAGAGCTTTTTCCAGGGGGATATTAACCGAAAGATCCATCATCTTGTTTTCAAACTGAGCGCCGTATTTGAGGAGCTTTTCGTCCCAGGCAGACATGGTAAAACCCATTGCCTTTTTCTCCAGGGTGTCCCTGAAGGCGGAGTAAAGCTTAATCATACCGTCCATTAAGGCGCGGTGGTCGGCGCGGGTTTTTCCGTTAACCAACTGTTTGAGGCGGCTGAGCGAACCGAAAGGCTCAATACGACCGTTTTTAAGGTAATATTGGCCTTCGGTGATATAGCCGGTGTTGTCAGGCACAGGATGGGTTACGTCATCGCCGGGCATGGTAGTTACGCCCAAAACGGTTATGGAACCGGCGCCTTCAAAGTCAACTGCCTTTTCATAACGGCTGGCAAGCTGGCTATACAGGTCACCCGGATATCCACGGTTTGACGGAACCTGCTCCTGGATGATAGAGATTTCCTTCATTGCGTCGGCAAAGTTTGTCATGTCGGTCAGAAGTACCAGTACGTCCTTGCCTTGCAGGGCAAATTGCTCGGCGACGGCAAGAGACATATCGGGGATCATAAGACATTCAACGGTGGGATCGCTTGCGGTATGCATGAACATGACTGTTCGGGCAAGCGCGCCGGCGTTTTCCAGAGTATCCTTGAAAATTAGATAATCGTCGTATTTAAGACCCATACCGCCCAGAATAATAACATCAACCTCGGCCTGCATGGCAATACGGGCGAGCAATTCGTTGTACGGCTCACCGGATACCGAAAAGATCGGCAGTTTCTGAGATACAACAAGAGTGTTAAAGAGGTCAATCATGGGGATACCGGTGCGGATCATTTTACGGGGGATGATACGCTCGGAAGGATTGACCGACGGACCGCCGATGGGGATCATATTGTCGTGCAGTGCCGGTCCTTTGTCACGTGGTTTGCCGGAGCCGGAAAAAACCCTGCCCATGAGGTTTTCGGAAAACGGCACCTGCATGGGCCGACCCAAAAATCGGACTGTATCACCGGTAGAAATACCCCGCCCTCCGGCAAATACCTGGAGAGAGACAAGGTCATCGTGCAGCCGGTTTACCTCGGCAAGCGATGTACCGAATACCGTATCTACTTCAGCAAGATCCCCGTAACGGATACCCTCTGCCCGGACGGTAATAACGCTGCCGGTAATGGATTCAATTTTGCTATATACCTTTTTCATATACTCCCGTCCTATGCCAAATATTTTTCGGCGGCCTTATCAAGACCTTGCGACTGATTCTTAATCGAATCTTCGATTTCTTTTTCCAGTTTCTTGAACTGGGCTTCCTGCCATTTGGAACCGTTGTAGTCAAGGAATTTCTGCCTGAGCCTTGAGAACCAGATGCGGGCTTCATTCTTGTCGGGGAAACTGAATTGCGATGCCAATATAACCAACAGTTTGGTAAACGTGTAAATCTGCCGTTCAGGTTTAACTGCCGCGTCAACTTCATCAAAGGAGTTTTGCTGAAAGTATACCGAGTCTATTAGATCACCCTTGAGGTAGACCACATAGTCTTCTATGCTGGTTCCTTCTTCGCCGACAACCTTCATCATCTGTTCAACCTCGCCGCCCCGGCGCATGAAGCCGTGAGCATAGGCGACTTTTTCCGCATCAATAATGCCCTTGTATTTTGACCAGGAGTCCATGGGGTGAATGGCGGGAAACTTACGGGCATCGGAGCGTTCACGGGAAAGACCGTGGAAGGCCCCGACAACTTTCAGTGTTGCCTGGGTTACCGGCTCTTCAAAGTTACCGCCGGCCGGAGAAACCGTGCCGCCGATAGTGACAGAGCCAAGGCTGTTGTCATTGAGTTTTACAATACCGGCCCGTTCGTAGAAACTGGCAATCGTTGATTCGAGGTAGGCGGGGAAGGCTTCCTCGCCGGGTATTTCCTCCAGGCGGCCGGACATTTCGCGCATCGCCTGCGCCCAGCGGCTCGTTGAGTCTGCCAGGAGGAGGACATGCAGGCCCATTTGCCGGTAGTATTCGGCAAGGGTTACTGCCGTATACACCGAAGCTTCGCGGGCAGCGACAGGCATCGATGAAGTATTACAGATAATGATCGTCCGTTCCATGAGGGAGCGGCCGGTTTTTTCATCAACCAGTTCGGGGAATTCCTTGAGGGTCTCAACAACTTCGCCTGCCCGCTCGCCGCAAGCTGCAACTATAACGATGTCAACATCGGCGAACCGGCTGGTGATCTGCTGCAAAACCGTCTTGCCGGCGCCGAAGGGGCCGGGAATACAATACGTCCCGCCGCGTGCAACCGGGAAAAACGTATCGACAAGGCGAACCCTGGTTACCATGGGATCAACGGGCATAAGCCGTTCTTTGTAACAGTCAACCGCTCGTTTAACCGGCCAGCGAAAACTCATCGTTACAGGGATGACTTTGCCTTTATCGTCTTTTAACTCCGCAATAGTTTCAGTGATCTTGTATGATCCCGCTTTTTTAATTTTATCAACAGTGTACGAGCCGTACATCCCAAAAGGCACCATTATACGGTGGGTAAATGCTCCTTCCGGCACTGTACCAAGTGTATCTGACCGTTCGACTTTGTCGCCGACTTGTACCACCGGGGTAAATTCCCATTTATTGTCTGAGGGCAGGGGATCCATGTAGACACCCCGCTCCAGAAAATACCCCGCCGCCTTGGCAAGCTGGGGCAAAGGGTTTTGCAGACCGTCGTAGACCTGACCAAGGAGGCCCGGCCCCAATTCTACTGCCAGCATGTCTGTAGTAAATTCCACTTCATCACCGACGGTGATTCCTTTGGTAATTTCAAAGACCTGTAACTGACATACCTCGCCGCGAATTCGGATGATTTCGCTTTTGAGCCGTGTGTCGGCGACTTTCACATAACCGACTTCGTTCATGGAAACAGCGCCGTTAAAACGAGCGCTTACCATATTGCCGTTGACGGCTACAACCGTTCCTTTTGTTCCTGTCATTTAGGTTCTCCCGTAGGTGAAGCACCTTGTGTTGCACTTTCCAAAATGGAAGTGTACAGAGATTTATATTCAGAAAACCCCGTTTCGGGGTGAAATAATGCATTACGTTCCAGAATGATGAGCTTTAATAGATAGGCAAAAACGGTATTACGATCAAAATAATCCGTTCCCTGTAAAGCTTCAATAGCGTTCCAGCGGGCCTTGTCGATAATTTTTTCTCCGTCAAGCGGTGATGTTTCCTGAACAGCCCGTGCCGCAGCAGCAACAGCATCAGCCGGAGAACCCGGGGGATCAACCGCCGTTTCCCGTTTAAGTTTAGCAGAGCGGAATTTGGCAAGGTTCAAACGTAAAACCCTTTCCCATTCCCGCCAGCCGTCAATAAAATCCGAACCACTGCACGGAAATCTGTTAGTGTAGGTAAGGCCGGATATTTCCTCATTTCGCTTGAGCGGTTGGGGGTCAAGACCAAGCAGGTCCATTAGGGCTGCATCTTCTTCTGTGAGCAAAGGCATTGCAGCTGCCCTGAACTCCTGTGACGATACAGGCGGCGTCTGACCGAATACGAGGTGGGCAAGCTGGGGTACCAGATAATAGTAGTGTCCCACCTATGCTTCCTTTTTCTGGTTTTTTACCGATGATGTAAGAATTCCCGCTAACTGGGGGTTAAGGTAGGCTGAGAGCATTTCCGCTACAGAATCCGCCGAAAAATCATAGTATGCGGAACCATCTTTATTGGCAATACGGAACCCGTCAGCCAGATTAGGATCTGACTTAAGTTCAAGACCTTTTTTAAGTTCAGATGAGAGTTTATCCATGAAGAAGCTCTTCAGTTTGTCTAGAGCAGCTTCGGGCAGGAGTAAAACAAGAGAATTCGCACTTTTTGCTCCCCAGGATTTTAAAAGATCGGGTAACACAGCCTTGAGAACATCGGTATTATACGACGCTCCAAGCTGTGCATTGACTACTTTGTCCAGCAAAGCTTGAATTTCACCTTTAAACACCAGCACAAGGTTGCGTGATGCCTGTTCAAGGGCTGCCGTTCCGGCTTTTTCGGCACGTTCTGCGTCTTTTTTGCCTTTCGCGACAATGTCTGTAGCTTCTTTTTTAGCCGATTCAACAATCTGCTTTGCCTCGTTTTCGGCCTCAAGCTTGATTCTGGCAGCTTCTTCCGAAGCGGTCTCGATACCGTCTCTTTTTATTTTATCAATGAGTTCCTGTACCTGGATATCCATGCTTCCCTCTTTTTGTCGTTATATAAAACGCACAGGCGTTTGCTAGATACTACATTTACCCTTTTACCACATATCGAAAAAAATGGCAATAGTAAAATACCACAAATTTTAAATTTTAATTCATAAAGAAAATACACCGGATTTGTGTAATTTACTCTATCTCAAATGCGAACACCGACTTTTCTCTGTAATCATTACCGGGCCCGAATATTGCCGAAGGAAAATCTTTAATATTGGGAGAATCAGGGAAATGCTGTGTTTCCAGGCAAAAACCGGTATGCCGGGAATACAGCGCTCCTGCCTTGCCAGGAATGCCGGGTAGCATATTGCCGATATAAAACTGAACTCCCGGCTGGGTGGTGAATACCTTCATTGTTCTGCCGGTTTTGGATTCATATATCTCGGCACAGGGGCGGAGTTTTCCCGGGTCGCCGTCAACGGTAAAACAGTGATCGTAACCGTCAACACCTTTAGCACCGCCCGAACCGCCGAATTCTTTTTTTATATCCTGGGATATGGCTTTCTTTTTCCGGAAGTCGAAGGGGCTGCCGCGAACCGGAATCAGTCTGCCTGTTGGTATAAGCTGATCATCTACTTCAATATACGAGGATGCATACAAACAGGCTTCGTGGGAAAGTATGGAACCGCTGCCCTCCCCCGCTAAATTGAAATATGCGTGATTCGTGATGTTTACCGGAGTTGGAGCGTCGGCTTTTGCTTCATACATTGCAATGATTTTATTTGACTTGGTTAAACCGTAGCTAACTGCAGACCTGAGGTTTCCCGGAAATCCACACTCTCCATCGGGACTTTCAAGCTCGAATCGAACAAATACACCGTCACTTTCCTCATAAGCCTCGGATTTCCAGAGTTTTTTATCATACCCCCGCTGTCCTCCGTGCAGGGTATTGTTTCCGGCATTTTTGTCAAGCTGGTATGTCTTGCCGCCCAAAGAGAAACCGGCGCCGCCAATACGATTGGCAAAACGGCCAACGGTAACCCCAATGTATGGTCCGTTGTTCAAATAGCCGTCTAATCCGGAAAACCCCAAAAGCACATCGGATGCGCCACCCCCGGGTAGCGAGCCGCCTTTACGTGAAGGGACTATCAGGCTTGTCCATGTTGCGCCAAAATTGGTAATGCTGAATTGCAAATCTCCTGCTTTTAAAGTGTATAAAAACACTTTTTTCCCATTGGAGAGAACCCCAAATTTTTGCCTGTTTATTTTCATCTAAACACCTTCTCAAGTGAAATATTTAATCCGGGCAGAGTAGTTACCTCTACAGTGTAATGCGGTAATGCGCTCATGGTGGCAGTATAACTTATACCCTTATTCCTTGTATACTATTTTCATGAAAATCCGTGACCGTTATGCCCCCTCTCCTACAGGGTTGCAGCATATTGGCGGAATCAGAACCGCCCTGTTTAATTATCTGTTTGCCCGTTCAAAGAGCGGCACATTTATCCTCCGGCTGGAAGATACCGACCGTACCCGCTCTGACCAGAGTTTTGTGCAAAACCTCTACGATACGTTCAAGTGGCTGGGCATCCGCTGGGACGAAGGGCCTGACTGCGGAGGACATTTTGCGCCGTATATACAATCCGAACGATCGGAACTGTACAAAAAATTCGCCGAAGAACTGGTTGGCAAAGGGTTTGGGTATTATTGTTTCTGTACTGCCGAACGAATCGACCAGGTTCGTCAGGAACGGGAAGCAGCCCGTTCACCGGAAAGCGGCTACGACCGCCATTGCCGGGTTATCCCGCCGGAAGAAGCGGCACGCAGGGCGCAGGCAGGAGAGGCCTGTACGATACGGCTGAAAATACCGTTAGGCGAAACCACCCGTTTTCACGACCATTTGTTAGGCGATATTGAATGGAAAAACGACGATGTTAACCCCGACCCCGTACTGCTCAAGTCTGACGGATTCCCCACTTACCACCTTGCCAATGTGGTTGATGATCACCTTATGGAAATAAGCCACGTCCTGCGCGCCCAGGAATGGCTGGCATCAACGCCGCTGCATGTGATCATGTACCGGTGTTTCGGCTGGGAGCCGCCGCAATTCTGCCACCTCCCCATGGTGATGGGTCAGGACGGAAAAAAACTCAGCAAGCGGCACGGGGCAACGAGCATCGACGAATTCCGCTTACAGGGATATATGCCCGAAGCACTAATTAATTACGTTGCACTGCTGGGCGCTTCTTATGAAGATAACAGAGATATATACAGTCTGCAGGAGCTTGAGAAACTGTTCTGCCTGGAAAAACTCAGCAAAGCGCCTGCGGTTTTTGACTACAAGAAACTCGAATGGTTTAACGGCCAGTACATCAGAATGAAAAGCGATGACGAACTTGCTGTTCTTTGTCTGCCATTTGCTATAGAGGCAGGTCTGTTCGGTACAGAAGGGAAAGAGCCAACGGCAGATCAGCACAAATTATTCACCGCCGCCATGCCCCTCATCCGCGAACGGCTTGTCTTGCTCAATGAAGCTCCCGAAAAAATCGCCTACCTGTTCAGTGAGCCCGCCCTCCCCGCCGCCGAAGAATTTATCCCAAAAAAATCTGATCGTACCGGAACTATACAACTGCTGCAACTGGGCAGAGAACTCATCCCGTCCCTTGCCCAATCCCCGGACGACACGACGGCTGAAGTTATCATCAAGGAAAAGTGCGAACAGGAATCGGTCAAGTTAGGCGATGTGATGATGCCTCTGCGTGTCGCCATTACCGGCAGCCGGGTCAGCCCTCCCCTGTTCGGCTCCCTGCGGCTTCTCGGCGTTGAAAAATCATTGCAGCGGGTGGACAAGGCATTGGCGTTATTAACGGAAAACGGTGCCTGAAGCCTTTTTATAACAGTTCTCTGATACTTTCAAACACCGGTTCCAGTTCGTCAAAGCGCATGGCCGCCATACGATCAAGGTGGGTAGGCATGTTGTTCACAATGATGATTTTGCCGCCGTTGCGGAGGGTGTAATCGGGCATGGAGGCGGCGGGATACACAGTCAGGCTGCTTCCCAGCACCAGCATAAGGTCGGCTTGCTGGGATTCCGTTACCGCCTGCCGCAACGCCTCTATGGGCAGGCTTTCGCCGAAAAATGTTATCGCCGGTTTTAGTACCTTGCCGCATGATGGGCATTGAGGCATCCCCCCGGCGCGGACAATCGCGGCAGCATCTTCATAACTCATTCTAATCCCTGCGCAGCAAAGGCAATAATGGATTTTGGGCGAACCGTGTACTTCGATAACATTGGAGCTGCCCCCTTTTTGATGGAGCAGGTCGATGTTTTGTGTGATCACTGATTTAAGGAATCCCTGTTTTTCAAGTTCTCCCAAAACGGTATGCACCACAGACGGCTGTTTTTCATCGATACCATAAATAAATGATCCGGCGCTACCATAATACAATGATGGATCCTGTTCAAAATAATTAATATCAAATATTTTTTCAGCATCAATATCGTTGTACAAACCATTTTTACCGCGAAAATCCCGAATACCGGAAAGCGTACTGACTCCCGCACCTGTAAACGCCACACAATATTTTGCCTCTCGTATCAGCCGCACCAACTCGGCAACACTCTCTTCCACCTCTTACCTCTTACTTTTTACTTAACTAAACATAACCTCAACTGCCCCTACCGGCCGTATCCGCAGCATGGTGAGTGCTCCGGGGCCAAAAATCGTTTCCATTTGCGTCCGGTAATCCTCAAGCGCCTCGACAGGGACATATGCCTGAATGGTTCCGGCAAAGCCTCCGCCGTGAACCCGGCAGGCTGCCTGTAACTTGCGGCTGCGGAAAAATTCATTGGACACTGCCAGCGCCAATGTGATTTCCTGTACGGACGGCTCCCTGGATGAATAAATGTTCTGGAGGAGCTTCCATGAAGAATCTCCCGATTCATTAACCATATCCAAAAACCTCCCCATAAGCTCCCGTTTCACCTCAAGAGATTCAGAGGATGCCAATTCTTCCAGCAATGCGGCCATTTCCTCGGCTCGATTATCTTCGTTGAAAAAGTGAATGGCCCGCAAAAGCGCCCGGTCACCGGTTGTTTTTCGTATTTCGCCTACGGCGGACAATACCTGGGACAGGGAGGCTTCCCTAAGGTATGATTTGCCAAGGCATCCGGCAACGGCCTGCATTTCTTTGGGTATGGCGGCATAATCCGGGGTAAGGTCGGCATGGCTGCCTCGGGTATTTATCACGCAGAGGGCAAAACCCAGAGACAGCGGGTCAAACTTAATTTGCCTTACCAATGTCACGGCAGGATCGGCAAAGTCAATGGCGACAGCCCCGCCGCACGCAGAAGCAGCCTGATCCATGAGGCCGCAGGGTTTGCCGAAATAAATATTTTCCGCTTTCTGGCTTATTTTGGCAAGTTCAACAGCAGAGAAGCGATCCCTTCCGTACAAACCGTCAAATATTTTGGCAATTAGTACTTCTACCGCAGCGGATGAAGACAAGCCAGATCCATTCAGCACCGTATTTGAAGCATTCGCGCTGAAACCGCGCACTTCCACACCCTGCCTGACAAATTCGGCGGCGATGCCCCGTACCAGAGAAGCGGTAGTTCCCTGCTCTTCCGGTTTTGGCGCTAGATCGGACTTACCGTTATTGTCATCAAGATTTACCCGCACATCAGGAAAACCGACAGAACGAAAAAATACCTGCCTGTCACTCCGGGGAACAACAACGGCTACAGCGTCCATTTGTATCGAAGCAGCCAGCACCCTTCCCCGGTTGTGATCGGTATGGTTTCCCCCCAGTTCGGTACGTCCCGGCGCACTGAATATCCTCAAATTATTGACTCGCTTGAATAAACCGGCATCTTCCGATATTTCTTCAACGAGCCTGGTATAACGCTGCCGTTCCATATCTGCCGTTTCAGAACCATACATGGATTCAAGTAAAACCGTCCCTTCTTTGCTATGTAACCTTTTCAATAAGTCTTTGTTTGTCATATTATACCTCTGGAAAGTGTCAACGGCATTTCTCCTGTGCCCTATTGCAATTATATGGTATTTATGATATCCTTACTATATCTTATTAAATGAGAGGTACATTATGGCTTATAAGATCAGTGATGCATGCACAAATTGCGGTGCTTGTGACAGTGAGTGCCCAACAGAAGCTATTTCCGAAAAAAACGGAAAGCGGGCCATCGATGCAGGTACATGTGTTGACTGCGGCGTTTGCGTCAGCACCTGTCCGGTAGATGCTATATCCGGTGAATAACATTAAGGACAAATTATGGTGAAATTCGGCAAGGGGTTCGTCCTTGCCTTTTTTTTATTACTATCCGTTATTTGCCATGCCCAGGAATATCCTGCTATAACAAGGCTGGATCGCCAGGACCTGAATTTCAGGCAATTTATTACTGAAGTTGAAGCAAACCGCAGACGTGTCTTTAACCTGAATAAAAACAACGCAAACGATGTCCGCGCCATTGCCGATCATCTTACCATATACCAATATGTCCCCGGTGAAAGTGATACGCTCTTTTCACTCCATGCCCGTTGTGTTATACCGTACTGGACACTTGCAAGCCTCAATCGTGTGAGTACCCCTTCGATGCATGAGACCGGTAGACCCATTCTCATACCCTCGGCACCGGGATTGTTTATTCCCGAACAGCCGGATTCCGCTCTTGAACGGCTCATGATATCCAACCAGGAACAGCTCGAATCCCATTCGGTTGAGATTACCATTAGAAATCCGGTAAACGGAACCAGTTCCATATATTATTTTTTTCCCGGAGCTGAATTCAGTTCAACTGAAATGGCTTTTTTCCTCAGTTCAGGATTCATTTTTCCCTTGCGTAATTTTGTCCGCCAGACTTCCGGTTTCGGATCAAGGCGGAACCCCGTTACCGGAAGGAATGAATTTCACGGGGGGATTGATATTGCCGCAACCGCGGGGACCGAAGTTTACTCTGTCGCGAGCGGTACGGTAATTACAGCAGGATATGACCGGTTTTTAGGAAACCATATCAGGATAAGGCATGCGAACAACTTTGTCAGTGTGTATGGTCACTTACAGAGGATTGCGACCGGTATTACCGTGAATTCCAGTGTTGCAGCGGGTACCCTTATCGGATATGTAGGAACTACGGGACAATCAACCGGCCCCCATCTTCACTTTGAATTGCATCAAAACGGAACCCCGCAGAATCCCAATCAACATCTTCCTCCGGGCAGGCGCTGATGCAGAAAGCTGTTTTTGCCTGGGTAATATGTCTAATAATTATTGTCCCGGCAGGAGCGGAATCGTTCCGTACCATGGTGGTCGGAAACCTTACATTATCCTCCGAAAACCGCGAAGGCGCATCTATCCGCCTAACGAACAATAGTTCTGTAGTAATTCAATTGAGGAGGGATGCCCGTTTTTTACTGGGTGTTGAGCTTGAACTTGCCGCACCCCAGGCATGGCTTTTATATCAGGGCAGCATTGCGATGACGGTATATTCGGAACTGAGCCGTCAGCCATCTCCGGGAATGATCAACCTTGAGGGACGGCGTATTGTTCATACCATCCTTACGAACAGACTAAATACCATCTACCAGATCCCGGTACGGCAGGCCCACGGACTTAGAACCGGCCCCTATGCGACAGTGTTATCCGGCGTTGTCCTTCCGTCTTCTTTTCCCATCCTGTTCATGCTGTCGCCTCTTACCAATGAACCGAATAATGAACTTGACAGCATGCCATTTACCCTTACCGTAAAACCCATTCTGAGCAATGATGGGGCGGTAAGGCTTAATTTTCGGTACCCGCAACAGCTTCAAGGCAGGCCGTTTACTGTGCTGATTAACGATTCTGTGATTACAAATATTAACGAGGAACGAATTTTAAGGGAAGGTGAACACCATTTATCAGTACTTTCAGAGAATTTTCGGAATGAAAATCGCCGATTTATGGTCGAAAGGGGAAGAATCCTGGATTTAACCATAGAGTTACAGGATCCAACACCTTTACTAATTTTTGAAGCGCCGGAAAACACCCGAATATTCCTGAATAACAGCCTGATTTCACGAAACAGCGGCCCTATTCCGGTAGAACCGGGGATTCATGAGGCACGATTTCATGTTGGCGACTATTCGATTACCAGAACTATTACCGTTCAGCGGGGAAGAACCTACCGAATTGCCCTGGCTGTAGATATTGACATTGAAGAAAGCGAGTAACAGACTCTCCAAAAGGATTAAAGAAAACGGATGAATTCTCCGATATGTAATGTATCGGACATGTAGTTCCCCTCCCAAATCGCTACATGTCCGGTTGCCTCAAGGGGCAGGGCCGGTGAAAACCGGCCTTTTTTTATGACATTCAATAACCTAATATATCTAAATTGGTGCCCACTGAATAATGGCAGTAATGGAGGTTTGCGCCGCATACTTGACATTATTACCATTTCCGTATAGGCTTTATAATATGGGAAGAAACGGGAGAGGTTCAATAATCTCGGGAACTATTGCTAAAATAATTATTTTTTTTACAATTGTTTTAGCAATACCAATCGGCGCGGGTCTTGGATTTGTCCTTGCGGAAACGGCAAATGTAAAAAACATAGAAAACTTTGATGAATTTATCCCGGCATTACCGACAAAAATACTGGATATTAACGGAACCCTGATAACGGAATTTTCCGCTGATGAAAAACGTGAATTAATTTCCCTCAATGAGCTTCCGCGCCACCTTATCCAGGCGGTGCTTGCAAGGGAAGACATTGATTTTTACAATCACCGGGGATTTAGTATCAGGGGGATTATTCGGGCAGCGTATGGACAATTTATTTTAAAACAATCTCTGGGCGGCGGATCAACCATCACTCAGCAGGTGGCGGGAACCTTGTACACCGACCGCAGCGAACGGACCATCAGCAGGAAGATAAAAGAACTGTGGTGGGCATTACAGTTGGAACGCCGCTATACCAAAAATGAAATACTTGAAATATATCTTAATTACATGTATATGGGGCCGGGAGTTTACGGAGTGGAAGCGGCAAGCAAATACTTTTTCGGAAAAAGCGCGAAAGATATAAGTATTGCAGAAGCGGCACTGCTCGTTGTGCAGCTTTCCAGCCCGGCGCGCTACAATCCTCTTGAGAATCCCAATGTTGCGATGAACCGTCAGCGCTCTGTACTGGACAGAATGGTGGAATACGGTTACATCACCAGAGAAGAAGCCGAACTGTCATTTGATGAATACTGGGATAATTACGATTATACCCGTGCTTCTTCCGCAGCATTCCACCAGCGTGATGACAGAGCCCCCTGGTTCAGTGAATATGTCCGCCGTGAACTGGACCGAATGATGTACGGAACCATGGATTATTACCGTGACGGTTACATAGTGTATACAACCCTGGATCTCCGTCATCAGGAATCGGCTGAACGATATATGGCAGACGGGCTGGAAAGGGCAAACAGAGAGTACCTGAGGTCAATAGGAAGAAGCTCCAGACAGGCAGACAGAACATTTGTCCCCGTTGTAGATCTCCTTTCCCTGATTTTTAATTTAAGCGATGTTCACTCAACATTGACAGCTCAAAACGAACAACGAGCGCTGGCTCAATATTCAGAATCAATAAATCCCGTTATTGACATAATGGCAATGATGTTTGACATTGATGACCTCAGAACGATGACCAGCGCGGGATTCACCCAGCAGAGAACAAGAACACAGCAAAATGTTGTTGAAGGCGCTCTTATCTCTATTGAAAACCAGACCGGCTACATCACCGCAATAGTCGGCGGTTCAAAATACGATGCATCAAATCAGTATATCAGAGCTACACAGGCAAGCGTACAGCCTGGATCGGCTTTTAAACCTTTTTATTACTCTGCGGCAATTGACAGCAGAAGAGTTACTGCGGCAACGCTTATATACGATGTCCCTGTTGTGTTTTATACCGATGAAGGCGATCCCCATATTCCCCAGAATTACGGGGGACTCTGGCGGGGCCCGGTCCTCATGCACAGGGCAATGTCTCTGTCATTGAACATTCCTTCCCTTAAAGTTTTGGATGCGGTAGGTTTTGATGAGGCGATTGACCGTTCAGCGGCACTGCTGGGAATAACCGATCAAAACCAGATAGACAGACTGTTTCCCCGTGTTTTCCCGTTGGGCCTGGGGATAAGCTCTGTCTCTCCGTTACGTATGGCACGGGCTTTTGCCGTATTTGGAAATCAGGGTCAGGAAGTAACACCCATTGCCATTCGTTATATTGAAGACAGGAACGGACGCGTTGTACTGGATTTAGAACGGGATCTCCGTATGCAGCAGCAGCAGCAGGCGGGAAGCATTCAGGTTGTCAGTCAGCAAAATGCCTATGTTATGACAAGGATACTGGAAAGAGGCCTTGATGAAGGCATCCTTACCTCCGCCAGAAACAGTTTTGTTTTCACAGACGATAACGGCAGGTCTTTCAGGATGCCGGTTGCAGGAAAGACGGGAACTACCCAGAACTGGTCGGATGCATGGGTTGTCGGATATACCCCGTATTATACTACAGCAATCTGGTTTGGTTTTGACCAGCCGGGCAACTCCCTGGGTGAATCAGGTTCCGGCGCTCAGCTTTCCGCTCCCGTTTGGGCAAATTATATGAACACAATACATCAAGGGTTACCTTACCGGGAATTTAACCGCCCTTCAGGGGTCATTGATTTTACTGTTTGTTCCGTATCGGGGATGATGAGAAACCCCAACTGCAACGAGGGTACGGTAACACTTCCCTTCCTTTCGGGAACCCAGCCAACCAGGGCCTGTACCATTCACGATGGCGAATCATGGACTGCCACAGCCGTGTACAGAAATATGCAGGAAAGCATCAGGGGAATGGGAACTTCTTTTACGGGAAACATCACTATGCCCGATGATCTATTAAGGCCTACTCCCCAACCCCCCGGCGGCTCATCCGGTTCTCCGCGTGATCCATTCTGGACATTCATCGATCCCGGGCTTAATTACGACATATTGAATTTACCGCCGCTGCCTCCGCCTCCGTCACGGCGGCCTCCTCCCCGGTCTGCGCCATCGCGGCCTCAACAGCAGCAGCCAAGTAGTCAGACCGCTGATGTTGTTGTTCCGCCTTCCGCCGGGCATCCGGATGATCCAGCCTCAGCAATATACAGTCCCCCTCAGGAACCTGAGGAAAATGAGGATAGTGACAGTATGATTTTTGAAGAAATAACCGTACACAGCGATCAGGACGGAATTGGCTATGGCATGAATCCGCCTTCCCACAATCCATTGATGGATTGAGGATGAATACATGCAGGTACCCATAAAAGACATTATTGTCAAAAGACGAATTCGTAAAGAGGTTGGTGATATAGAACCCCTTGCTGAAAGCCTCAAACGCTATGGGCAAATAAGCCCTATCGTAATAAATAAAAAAAATATTCTCATCGCCGGCGGAAGACGGCTGGAAGCAGCAAAATATCTTGGATGGCGTACGATAAATGCCATTATTTCCGAGAGCAGCAATGAACTAGCCCGGCTTGAACTTGAAGTTGAAGAAAACACCCAGCGGCGTGATTTTACAATGGAAGAAATAGCAGAAGCATCAAAAAGAATATACCGTTTACGGAACCCCGGTTTATTCAGCCGAATTTTAAAATCAATTATCCGTTTTTTTAAGTGGCTGTTTAAGATCGAGGATTCTTGATGAACGAACCGTAAAAAACCTTCCTTGTGGTATATTATTAATAATTTTTCGGTAAAAGGAGAATGCTCATGTACTCACGAAAAGACAATGGCCCTTTCAATATATATGCGGAAACGGAAACAATTATCGAATTTTACAGCCTTGACCCCATGCAAGTAGTATGGCACGGAAATTATATTAAATATTTTGAATTGGGCCGCCGCTCTCTTCTGGAAAAAATCGGCTATAGCTATAATGAGATGAAAGATTCCGGTTTTTCATTTCCGGTTGTGGAAATCACAGTAAAATATATAAAACCTCTGAAGTTCAAGGATAAAATTCGTATTAAAGCCATATTAATAGAATACGAAAATTGTCTAAGAATAAAATATGAGATCTACAATGACGAAACCGGAACTGCTGTTACCAGAGGATTGAGTACCCAGATGGCTTACGATATTAAAACCGATGAATCCTGTTTTGTCTGTCCCGAAGTTTTGATCAAAAAAGTACAGTACCTGATAAATGAACAAGAATCAGAATAAATTGACGTCTTTGTATAACAGGGATAAGCACTTTTTTTCAATTATCTGCCGTTCCCTGCAAAAGCATTGTGAATATAAATGCCGCAGTCAACCCTACCGCAAATGTAAACCCAAAAATGTTAACCGGTGTAAAGCTGCTGAAAGTTAATATACCGAATGAAAGACCGGTAGTAAAAAATGATAAAATCACCGCTAAACGTATAAGTTTTTTTTCATTTCTGTTTTTGCTGCAGGACATGAAAATAATAAAATCAATTCCCAGACCAAAAACCAAAATAAGAGCAGAAATGGATAAAAACCCCAAAGGTATTTCTCTTACAGCAAGAACAACTAAAACAGCAATGACAGCCAAAACAGGAGTTATGCAAATTTTAATGCTCTCTTTCAGGGGATAAACAATAAAAATTATAACAGCAATAATAAAATAGGCTATAAAAAATATCAACACAATATTTTTTGTGAGGATATCCAAATCCCGGTTTATATCTTCTTCTTTATTGATTAAATACACAAAATCATGTTCATCTGCAATGGATTTAAATACTCCCGAATCTTTAGGATGAAAAGGAAACACAGAAGAATAATAATACCCGTTTATTTCACCTATCCACAGATTTGAAACTTCTGTCCAGGAACTTATATCTTCAGGATGGAAATGAATTCTTGCGGCATCAAATTCTACATGAAACAATTCTTCATACTCCGGGGGGAATCCCAGGTTTTCATACTGAAATCCGGCCAGAGGGAGCAGCGCACTCATAGCTGTATATGTTCTATTTTGCCGTTCTAACGAAGGGACAAAAATTGAAGTTCCCATAAATGAACCGAGATTCCCTTTGGCGATTTCTTCTTCAAGCTGCTGTGTAAGCAATTCTTCATTTTTTAGAGTTTCTTCGGCACTTCTGCCCGAAATTAAAAAATACCATGGGGAAGATCCATGATCCAAAACCATAGCCGCCTGTTTTTCCGACTCCTCAAGGAAAGGCGACATTGTGTAAAGAGAATTTAAATCAGTATTTATTTTCATACCATGGGGATTAAAATAAAGAATAATTATAAATATTACTGCCAAAACAGAAACTAATATTATTCTAAATACGGGAGATATAGAAATATTTTTTACTTGCGGAAATTTTATCTGCCTTTTACATTCGTCAGGCAGCTTTAATAGCGGATAGATGCAATAGGCAGTAAGAAAAGAACTAATAAGTCCTACCATTGTAAAAACCGAAAACTGTTTAAAAATGGGGAAAGGTGTAAAAAGAATGGAAAGAAAACATAATACAGTAGATACAAAACACATTATCAGGCTCTTGGAAAAAAAAGAACGAATTTCAGATCCGTTTTTCAATGCAGTATTTCCTTTCCATTGAGTAAAAAAATGAATAGAATAATCTATGCATATTCCTATCAGGGTTGTGCCAAATATAAATGTGAAAACATGAATTTCTCTAAAAAATAAAAAAACCGTAGTTGTTGCCAGAATTAAAGAGATTAAAACATCCAGTATCGAAAAAATGACAGGAATGGGCGAACGAAAAATAACAATAAAAAGCAAGAGGATAAAAACCATTGAAATAGTGCAGAGAATAGTGATTTCTTTTTGTGCACTGGAAGCGCTTTCGTAACTGTGAAAAGGAAATCCGGAAAAATACAGTTCCAGTTCCGGTTCTTTTTCTTTAATCAGGATGGCAGCAGAATAAAAATCATCAATGATACTGTTTGCAATATTATTAACAGAAACCGCCTGAGAAGAAAGTGTCATTCGAAGGATAACATACCAAATCCCGTCCTTTTGGACCGACAGGACATCTTCTTTAATGCCAATATTCCCGCTTGCAAGCAAAGATGATGAAAGAAATTCTTTCATTCTTCTTTCTGTGAGAAGAAAAGGATCTTTATCTAAATTATCAAGCGGAATATAGCTAAATGCTCCATAAACCGAAGCGAGAGCATCCATAGCAATTTCTCCGGCATTGCCCGATTCCAGCAATTCAACGGTGTTTTTACCGGCAATAACAAAACGGTATTTATAGAAATACCGGACAATTTCCGCGATAGCTTGGGAATCAAAAAGAAGAGAGGCATTGTCAACCTCTGCAGTATTTTTAAATTCGTTATAAAAAGAAATAGCTGTATTTTTAGCTTTTTCAAAAACAGGTGATGCAAAAAGGATAACTGTTTCACGGCTGTTTCTATCTGTAAGAATGTTGTCTGCTTCGGCAATCCTATGCCTGTCTCTCTGCGGAAGCAAATCCAAAAGCTGGGTGCTTAAACGCAAGGGGGGTGCAAAAAACAATGATAAGCCCAAAAAGGCCGGTATACCCAAATGTATTATAAACCAAAGCTTAAGGAAGATACCATGCTTCCTTTGAAGCATGGTCTTATTGAGTTGTAAAAAAAGCTTCTTCATGATCATTTAGCGCTATCGGATAACTGTGGTTTGACAATGTATATGTAATGATATCTCCGTTTTTTTCGAATATCCGGATATTTCGTATTGCAGAATCACCATTCATAGTTATTCTAGTAATAAAAGAAGCAAAAATGCTGTCCCGCGGTAAAAGCCCCATATTCCAGCCGGAAACATTACCAAAAAAGTAAATTTCAAAGTTTTCCAAAAGCCCTTGACTTTGACCGGAAAATACCGAGCTTATAACATCAGCCATCTGTGTAAATGTTTCGTTCCCTTGAGAGCTTAAAACAGATTTTCTTCCGTCAGGCCTTGACTGCATAATAAAATCCTTTCCCAGTATCATTGTAGACGGAAAAGGCTGTAATGTTTCCCAAACCATACCTTGTTCTGATGCAATTATAAAATTACCGGAAGATAAAAGCGACCTATCAAAACGGTTCAGGTATTTTTCCTGTACAAAATTTCCTTTCATTATGGGTTTTTCTGCAAGATTTGCACAGGTAGCATTAAAAGAAATCATAGTCTGCGGCGCCAGAGGATGGCGGAAAACATCTTCCTCTGCCCACACAAAAGAAAATATAAAAAAACAGCATAGAAATAATATTTTACTATTTATATTCATATTTATACCCCCTTGTTGAAATAGTCGTTTTTACCGGATTCCATGAAAATCTCCTTCCAGAATATAAGCGTACCCTCGTAAATGATTGATTAGTTTAACAGTATTTTCCGTTTTTTCAATCTCGATTATTACTTCATTCCCGCTTAAAATGCGGCGGCTTTCGTCTGTCGTATCCAAAACAAGGCCGCTGTCTGTCAGTGAGTTGCCCAGCAGAAATGGATCATAAAAACAAAGTTGAAAATCAGCTATAATATACTCCGGTTTAAAATACCGTAAAATAGAAACAGGAAAAACAGACGATGAGAAATGAATTGTGCCGTCCCTGTATGAAAGCTCTCCTATGCTCGCGCCCAGCTCATTAAAAAATATCATCTCTATTGCATTTTCATCTGCCTTTACCCAGGAGTTTAAAAAATAATTCTTTCCCCTGAATTCGGCTGTTAAAAATTGAGCCATATCCAAGGGTTTTTCAATTCCTTCCGGAGGCAGTAAAATAAATTTTGAGTTGTCTGTAATATATACATGATATATATCGTTTCTGGATACTGATTTACATGATAGAAGAGAAACAACGATGAATAATATAAAAATGAGCTTAATAGGATGCATACTTCTATAATATGCGGAAAATTTCAGTATTTGTCAACAGGTATGCAGGTTTTAAATGACATATTTTAAAATTTTGTCGATTTGCTTCATATTTTTGTTTGTCATGGCATCTAATTTTAAAACTATCCATTGAAATTATTTCTGTATTTATTTAAAATATACTCATGGATGATTTAAAACTTCAAATTAAAGAACTTATTATTGACGCTCTGGAGCTTGAAGATATCAAGCCGGGAGATATAATTGATTCGGAGCCGCTCTTTGGAGAAGGCTTGGGACTTGATTCAATTGATGCCCTGGAGTTAGGGGTAGCATTAAGAAAAAAATTTGGCATCAAATTTTCCGCAGAAAAGTCGGAAGACAACAGAAAGCATTTTGCCTCGGTTGACACATTGGCGGCATATATCGAAATTGCCAGAGAATCAAAATGAGAATTAAAATGATTATTTCCTGAAAATTAATGTGGGGGGCAGAAAGATTCAAAAAGGATATTTTCTCTCGTTAATATAGCTCTTACGCTTTTTGAATTTACTGTAAGAAATATTTTGCATAAAAAAATACCAAAATCGGTTCCTTTGTCATCTATTAATAAAAAATCAAGAGACATTTATGATGTTATATGTTACGAAGGGATATGGAGTGATGGTATTTATAAAACCTGGAACGATTTTCTTAAAGAAACATCTGTTCTGCGGAAAAACATTGAATCTGCTGGTTGTGACAGATGGTTTTTATATTGTGAAGATTGCTGGCATTTCCTTTTGGCATTTACCGCTTTACTCCAGTGTAAAAAAGAAATAATACTCTCTGTTAATATAAGCCCTGCTTATATTGCAGAAATAAAAGGAGATGCGAATTTTCTTACAGATCAAATTTATCCTATTAACAATATTTATGAAAAAACATTCCTTATACCATCAATACTTTCGGAAAAATCCCATGAGGATATTAATAAATTTCCAAAAATAACAGGAAACAAAACATCAATTGTTTTATTTACTTCCGGCAGCACCGGAACACCAAAAGCAATAAAACAACGGCTTACTGAATTAGAAAATGATAACGCCTTTATTCTTTCCATGTGGGGAGAAGATTTATTAGTCCGAAAATTTTGCTCTACTGTAAACCATCATCATATTTACGGGCTTCTTTTTTCTATACTGTTACCTTTTACTGCTGGCATCCCTTTCAGGAGACAGAGAATACATGTTCCCGAGGAATTTTATAATTTCATTGATACAGAGTATACGATTATAACAGTTCCGGCATTTCTTAAGCGAGGGGTGGAAATTTTAACTCCAAACGATTTTTTTTCAAAATCTCCCTGGATTTTTGTGTCAGGCGGTGTATTAGATTCAGGATTGGCAGGAAAAACCGGAGAAATTTTCGGTTTTTGGCCAATTGAAATTTATGGCAGCACTGAAACTTCCGGCATTGCCTGGAGACAGTCAAACAATGGTATCGAATGGACTCCTTTTGACAATGTACAGCTTGACCAAAATGATGAAGGCTGTCTGATTATTCGTTCACCGTATATAAAAAATCCGGCAGGTTTTGAAACTGCTGATACGGCAGAATTACTTGATGATGGACGCTTTATACTGAAAGGGCGTATTGACTCGGTGGTTAAAATAGAAGAAAAACGCATCTCTCTTGTAGAAATGGAAGCCCGTATAATACAATCAGGTTTTGCTTGTGATGCCTATGTGATACCAATGGAAAGTAACCGTCAGTATCTTGCTGCTGTAATTGTTCTTAACAATAAAGGCAAAGAAAGATTTGATAATACCGAAGTACATAATATAAATAAATTCTGGAGAGAATACCTGCTAAATTATTTTGAAAATGTCGTAATTCCCAAAAAATGGCGGTATCCTGAAGAGATTCCGGCAGATATTCAGGGGAAAAAAAATAGAAAAGCAATATTTCGGCTTTTTTCCGAAGGAAATGAACAGGTAAATCCCTATTTGCGGAAATATCACAATGTAAAACTTATTGAAAAAAAAGAAAATTCCATTATCCTGGAATTCTCTCTTCACGGCACAAGCCATTATTATGACGGTCATTTTCCGGGGTTTCCCGTACTTCCTGCCGTGGCTCAAGTGGATTTGGTTGTCCGTTTTGCCTCGGAGCATTTTGGCATTAATATCGGTATTTCTAAAATAAACCGGATTAAATTCTTAAATATAATCCGTCCGGAAAATCCATTGGTTCTTTTTATAGAATCAGATAAAAAAAATATTGTTTTTAAATATTCTTCTCCCGGAGGTGAAATTGTTTATTCCTCCGGGGTGATGACAATTAGCCGGGGATTTCCTAATAACTGAATTTAAACCCAAAAGAGGGTATCGGAAAAGGCAAACTATAACTTGCCGAAGTTCTGCCTTTGGAAACTTCGCCGGTGTATGGGTTAAAATAAGTATTCCCCTGAGAAGTATACAACAAAGAAAGTATATTTTCCAAAGCAGAATATGCCTCGAACCTTACTCTTCCTGCTTTATTACTGTTAAAAAAAGATACTTTTATGTCCATTTGCATAAATGGGGTTGTGCGGTTATTTTTATCCCGTACTTCGTTCCAGTAATATTTTTCAATAAAATATCCGTTATTTGTCTGCGAATTGAATATATATACCGGATAACTTTCCGGCCCTGAGCCGACACGCTTGTTAATCTGCTCTCCGCTTGCAAGACCGAAACGGGTGTATATATTAATACGCTGAACCGGCCTTACATTTAAAATAAGATTCAAAGAATGAAAACGATGGTAATAGGGAAAAAACCATTCATTGCCTATAGCTGTAGAATTAAAACCCATATCAAAGTCTTTTGCATTCGGATCCAGATGCTGTGTCCAATTGTAAGAATATGATATCCATCCGTCCCAAAACCGGGAATGTGTTTTTTTCAGCATAAGATCAATCCCCCAGATTCTGCCTTTACCGTTAAAAAAGTATTGAGTATCAATATAGCCATCAAGATCAAAATTTACGGGGGCATACATCCTGTCGAATATATGTTTGTAATAACCTTCAATATTGATATACATACCGTAAGGAAATTTTAATTCGGCTCCAACAACGGATGTCCATGAACGGGTTGGTTTAATTTCATCTATTCTTAATTGTTCCTCCGCCGACACAACCATATCAGGCATAGACGAAAAAAGACCTGTTCCTGCTGTCAGGTTTAGGGATTCGAAAATGAATCGGTCTCTAAAAAGATTAAAATCAAGATTAAGTCTTGGATTTAAAACCGGTCTTGTTCCCAGCGATAGATTGCCGCCCGAAAGATAATAATGATCAATTCGCAGTCCAAGCTCCGTACCAAACCGTCCTGCAGGTGAATTGTATTCTATAAGTCCATAAAGCGATGTTGTAAAGACAGTATTTCCGGGAATATCGTAATCCAAAAGAGCAGGAGTGCTTACAATCAAAAAATCTTCAAGAATAGTACGGCGCGGGTCATCGGGAGCAATGCCCATGAAATTAAAAATTGATTCTTTGTCATCAAAATCGCGCAGCCAGTTTTCCACACGCGTATTTTGAGTACCGGATATGCCGCGCATACTGATTATTTCCTGTAAACCGGCGGAAAATAATAAACCGTTTGTAATCTCCCAATCATAATCGATTCGTCCCTGTATGTTCTTAACAAGTTCAGAATGTGTAGATGTGGATCTTGTTGTTAAATTGTAAGGTACATTTAAATCGGCGAGTCCCAGATCGTTTAAAATATCGTACTTGTCTATAAAGTTCTGTGAAAAAGACTTTTCGTAAATATTGCTGCTTTCTTCTTCTTCAAAAATTCTATCCTGAAAACCCGCGCCGATAAAAAACTTTATTAGCATATCGTTTCGAGGGTTCAGAAGAAGAGATGTTGTAAAAAATCCCTGATAATGAGTATAGTCAATAAACAATTTTTCATCGCTGTTAAGACCGTCTATACGGAAAGAATTTTCATATTTTATTCCAACGCCATCAGCGCCAAAGAAAGCTGTAGCGCGTAATTCAAGCCTGTCGGTAAAACGGAAGTTTCCCGTTGCGGTTCCGCTTCTGATAAACGGCGCTGTCTTTATTGAGTTTATTAATCCAGCAAGATCATCGGGAAATTCGGGTATTTTGGCTGCTTCCTTTGCCAGAAAAATAAATGGATCGATGTAAGTAACGCGCCCCATGAATAAAATTCCGCCCTTACCCATTAGCGGATAGGAAATGCTAACGCTGGCTGCACTGGCACTGAGACCTAATTCCAATTCTGTTTCAGTCGGGGATGGCTTTTGGCTTGTTATGTCAATTAAACCGGATATGGTATTTCCATGGCGGCTGGAAAAAACCCCGTGAGAGAGTTGTGCACTTTCTACCATGCGTGGATCAAATATTGAAAAAGCACCGCCCCAATAATAAGGAAAGTCAATATAAAAACCATCCAGAGATGCGCTCGTATCCTGTGGATCTCCCCCACGTATGCTTGGCTGGGCGTCGGCAAATTCTGTAACAATTACACCAGGCAGAAGTTTTACGGAAGCAATAGCATCTTCGACACCGCCTATTTCAGCAGACTGTCCTATATCCTGCCCGGAAATGGCAACGCTTCGTCCTGTTCTTGTTTCAGTTTCGGCATATCTGGACGCTTCAACCACCAATTCGCGGCTTTGCAATATTCCGGACAACAAAAGTCCCAGTGTAATATTGTCTGTCTGTGTAGTAATAACAAGTCTTCCTGTTTCATAGCCGGGATAAGAGGCTTGAATTACTACCTGTCTGTCAACCGGCACGGCAATAACGGCAATGCCTTCTTCATTGCATATATGCTGGTTTCCGTCCCATGAGCGTATAATTGCTCCTTCAAGAGGCAGGCCAAGTTCAGCATCTACAACAATGATTTCTATATCACGAGCAAATAGGGGAATTAAAACAAATGCAATCAAAATGGTAAAAATAATTTTTTTTATCACATTAATAACTCCTCCATAACACAGATCAATAATCGCATATTATTTAATTTTTTGCAAAACTATTTCACGGGACAGAATGCCTGTTATTCTTTCCCATTCAAATTCCACATATATCCAACGGAATGCTTCTTCCCAATCCCTTAAAAGTATCCCTGAATCCCGTATCGGCCTTAGCTCTTCCGGAAAAATGCGTTCTGTATAACTTGTATTCCATTTTATGTCTTCGGCCCTGATAAATTGGTCTCCTGCCTGAAGCCAACCGAATGGCCTGTTCTTTTTAGAAACAATTTCCGGAAATAATACAGATTTCCAATATTTTTCGAATTCATTAATTGTCTGTTCCTTCGGAACATAATTAAGAGAAGACATCCACTCAACCGTTGATAAAATACGTTCTCGGCGGTTGCGTAAAGCTGACAATGCATCGCTGCCGGTTATTCGGGTATCATACCGATGCATACGTCCGGATGATATTTGTATCATTTCTATTTTTTCATTTATTTTCAGAATTGCATTATCGTTTAAAAACAGTGTACCTTCTCCTAATATCTCCATAGAATATTCATTCCACCCATTGCTGCTTCCGCTAAGGTATTCCAGAGAGGTTAGATAGAATTCCCCGTTTGCATCCGGTGCAGAACCGCGTATTTTTATCATTGGGAATTCTCCTAATTTTATTATTACTGCCGTTTCGCCTGTTTTATTTTGAACAACTGTAATTTCTGTGTCGGCGGCTGCTCTCCTTTTTTTTCCTGTACTGTAATGGGCAATTCTTTTTTCGTTAAAAGCAGATCCGTCAAGCATCTGTCCGGCTTTTTCCATAAAAGAAATACAGCTTGATAACATTATTATAACTAAAAGAAACATCAGCTTCATTATTAAACTCCAAAAAATAATTTATATATGCTTATATAAAAATTTTGAAATTAACTCATCATATTCCGTTTTTTGCGAAGCCCTGACATGAGAGTGTCTGCCTTTGGGGAAAAAGCAAATTTCTTTATACTCCGATGCACATGCTTCATATAACTCTTCGCTGTTTGCTTTAATAGAAAACTTATCCATAGCACTCCATATAAACAAAATCGGAATATCTATATCTTTCATATATTTTATCGGAATTTCCTTAAAAGGTCTAGCTTTGGCAAGAATAAATATAAGAAAAAAAACAACATAAATAGCGGGAGGGATTACGGGTGCTTTATATGCTTTGAAGTGCATTTTATATAACTCATAATAACTTTTATATAATCCGTCAGTCACTATCCTCTTTACCAAACCGTTACCATTGTTTTTAAGTTTACTATATGAATAAACTGCCGTTGCACCGCCAATACAAATGCCATGAATTGTAAAATCATTAATTTTATATTTTTCGTTTATCAGTTTTATCCATAAAATCAAATCGTCACTTTCTTTTATGCCTCCCGTTTGATATTTCCCGTCACTCAGACCATGCGCACGAACATCGACAACCAGAATATTGTGTTTGCTTTTAGCATAAACATCAGCAAAATAGTAAGAATAGAGCAATGACTCACCTCTTCCCTGTAGGATTATGGCACATTTATCAAATCCAAAATTAATATATTCACCGTATAAATTTAGATCGTCGCTTATTATTTGAAGCTGCTCTTTAATATCTTTAAATTTTTCTGACCAGACAACTCCTTCGGAAAACATACGCATTTGCGACTCGTCTTTTTTTCGGGTACATTCCCTTGTTCGTTTTTTATAGGGGATGCGATATGTTGTGTTTAAAAATATTAATAGAACTAAAAGAATGAATAATATAATAGTGACAATCGCAATTATTGCAATTGCATAAAAGAAAAATATAATCAAGGAATTATTTATTATACCGTTTAATAATATATTCATAACTAAATATTTAAGGTGACTCTATTAGCAAAATCAAAACAATTGTTGCTTATTATATTATATCTTCCTTGTCCAAGACAGGATTTTGCGTATCTCTCTATATCATCGATATTTCTGATAAATCGCTTTTTTAAAGTACGGACTTCCGGTATTTTATTACCGCAGAATTCATTCAAAGAAACAGAATTTACAACAATATTTTCACCAGGCCTGTTTACAGGGTAACCAAACTGGATAACCTCATTGGCATTCAAAAATACACCGTAATGGTAGTAAGATCCTGCATCAATACGGATTACATTACCCGGTTTCGGCGATATAAATTCGTATTTGTAAATAATATTTTCAGCTTTTTTCTTTTTTAATTCGTAGAAAAGCATTAAATATTTACCATAAATTTCTTCATTTATTTCTTTAATCTTTTCTTTAGTAAGTTCTGTATTAGCATAACCAGATAAATCTATACTGTTTCCAATCATTAAATGTACTCTTTTAAAAAGTCCGTAACTAAAATCATTAACAATGGGTATTATTTTTGCACCTAATCTTATTGCAAGCATAATGTATCCCGCAGAAAATTTTGATGGCTCGTATGTATGTTTAAAATCTCCTTCGGGAAATATCATAATTGACCTGCCTTTTGCGGTTATTTTCCTGCTCTTTTCAATAAAATCAATACTATTTACTTCGCTATCAACGAAAATCCCCCCAGCAATATGTACAATTAATTTTACTATTTTATATTTATATTTGTAAAAATCCGTAGCAATAAAATGTAACCTTTTTAAAAAAAAGACGAGCGCAATAACAAGGCCGTCCAAAAACCAACGATGATTTGTTATAATTATTGAACTGCCTTTAATCCGTTTGTTTTGCCTGCTGTCGTCCTCATGATAAATTTTCGTCTTAAACAAAAATATTTGAAGGAATAACGCCAGGATGAGATGAATGTAATATATAACCGTGATCACAGTAGTTCCTTTAAATATTCATAAAATTTATCCGGAGTACGAAGGCTTTTGTTCTTTTCAAGATTAAATTTAATATTAAAAATACTTTCAAGCTCACAAATAAGCGAGAAATAGTCAAGGCTGTCTCCTCCTAAATCCAAAAAAAAGTCATCATTTGACTGAATATCTGCGTCAGTATCCGCTGCCTTTTTAAATGACTGCTTAATTACCGACATTGTTTTATCATCATGTACGTTTTTTTGCGCATTTTCATTGATTTTTAGCTTTCTATAATCATTTAATATAACATCGCCTTCATCAATTTTTTTTCTAAGGAGCGCACGCGAGACTTTAATTGCATTAAGACTTGAAATAGGTTCATACGTTATAAAAATATCGTTAACATAATGCCCGTTTGAAATATTTGCCAATGTATTCTTTATATATTCAATTTCATTATGAATTATTTCACATGGTATATTATTATTATATTCCAAAACAACAGAAAGTTTTTTATCTATTTCTAAAACACAAAATCTGTTTGCACTTTTTACATTTAAATTGTTTTGAATTGTATCAGGACTGATATTTTCACCGTTTTCACCAACATACAGATCACTTTTTCGTCCGACAACAAAAAGCCTGCCGTTTATTATTTTAACTAAATCATTTGTTTTAATGCAATGCCCGGCACTTTCCTCTTCGTTTATAGAATTGGTGTTCGGCGGTAAGCTGTCCAGTGAGATGATTCTTTTGCAATTAGAGTCGCTCGAAACAATCAATGTTTCATCCTCATCATAAGTGTAGGTGATATTTTTAAACGGATTCCCTATTGATCCGTTTGTTCTTTTGCTTATTTTCAATGAAAAATTTGCTCCCGTAATAGCCGTTTCCGTCGTTCCGTAACCGTTAAAAAGAGGGTAGCCGATACAATTAATTATTTTATGTGCCTCACTGTCTATATGTGCTCCTCCAGAAATCATAAACCTCGGTGACATTCCAAACGAGGCAACAAGTACATCTTTAAAAAGTCTTCTGGAAACCATAACACCTAACAAAGGAAATATATTTTGTAAGAAAAAAGCAAATTTAATCCCTAATTTGAAATCATTCTTCCTCTTTTTACTTTCCTGTAAAATACCGTTCATTATACCTTTATATAATTTGTGAAAAAGAATCGGCGGTGCAAAAATATGCGTTACTTTGTGCCTGTTTATAGTTCCTCTAATAGTATCCGGTGAACTGTCTTTCAAAAAAACCATTGTTTGCCCGAAAAATGCAAACCAAAAATAACTCACCATTATTCCGAAAATGTGGAAAAGCGGCAAAATCATGGCAACTTTGATTCTTTTTTGATAATCACTAATCAGCCAATTATTTGTTTTTATAATGTTTGGAGTTTTAAGGATTTGATTTACAACTGCCTCGCCGTCAAACACGCATATTTTTGCTTCAAGACCCGTCAGCGTAGAGGAAATTGCAAATTCGTTTTGCCAATAATCATCTGCGATTCGCGGACACTTCTTGTCAAAAACATCGATATTTACAATGGTAAAATCAATATAGTCGGCCGCGCTCGTTATTACAATTTTGACATTTAGTTTATTTAGAAGTTTTATTTTTAGTTCAGAAGGATAAAACGAATTTATTAAATACGGTTTGCTACCGCTCATTAAAACGCCCCAAAACGCGATTAAAAAATTTGGTGTATTGCCAAGGTCGATACCTATAAACCCCGATTTTTCATTTGGGTAAATATGCTTTAAATACGCGGCAAAAGCCCTTATCTCCAAATCATACGCCGCGTAGGTTACAGCGTCAACTTCAAAATCAACAAGCCTTTCATAAGCAATAAGGTCGGAATGAGAAAACATGACGGTATAAACATCTTTTAATGTTTTACCGGATTTTATTATAGCCGAAATATTTTCTTTAATAATTTTGGTATATTTTCCCATAAAATGTTCCTGATTTAAACTTATGATTTATTTTTTCGGCATTTCTTTTTGTATTCCCTATTAAGCTTACCCAGCATGTTTATCCTTGCAATTCTTTCAAAGCCGCCAAATAAGAATTTACCGAGAATTAGACGCAAACCTCTTGCAATTTTTATCCCTATCCGCTTTCCGAAAGAGAACCATATTGAAGAAAGGTGGTGCATAGCAATTGTATTTTCGGTAATTTTTATTCTGTGGGTAATATAGTTTTTTGGGAAGAAGTATTCTGTCGAAAGAAGCAGCGCATTGTCCTGTATTTTTTTTGTCTTTCCGTCCAATTTTGGGTTATATAGCCTTTTAATCGAGGAACTGAAATTCAAAACACATAGCATATTTGAACTGGTGTTAAGTTTTTCACAGGGGGTAAGATACCTCTCGTACACTTCACGCATTATTCTGTGCCCTTTTTTCGCTCCTAAAACAGCACATCCAAACCAAAAATCCGTTTCATATCCGATAAAAAAGTCGTTTTCGGCGGCTAATTCGTTAAGCGATTTGAAAAGCTCAACGTCGGTATCAAGATAAACACCGCCGTGGTTTAAAAGAACATAACTTCGTATAACATCGGCGGCAAGCGCCCAATTTCCCTGTTCAATTGCGATTTTAACCCAGGAATTACCCTTACAATCAAAATTATTTTCACTCCATTTAATTATTTCCCAATCAGGATGAAGCTCCTGCCAGCCGCGTATAAAAGCGTAATGCTTCTCGGGAATTTCTTTGTTCCCAAGCCAAACATAGTGTATTGTCTTTTCAATCATGTTTTATCCAGTTGAATTTCCATTCTTTATATTCTTAGACTTTTTGTCAAGATGACTCATTGCAGTACGTTACGGGTGTGTCCGAATAGCCTCGTTAGCTATTAAAATGGAAACAACTCCTTAATGTCCTCTGCACTCAATTGCCGGTAGACCGGTTCGGGGCCGTCGGTAAAATCGACTTCAAAAATCTCCTCGTCGTAAAATGAAAGTTTTGAGCTGGTATCAGGGTTGCACTGCAGAAACATAATTTCATTGAGATTTAGCCCCTTCTGTCGGCATATCTGCTCCGCCAGGCTTTTCCCCGCAGCGGCTACCGAGGTTCCGGGATTGTCCTGGTAAAGTTCGGTGGCAATCACCACTGTTGTTTCCTGCCTGAGTACTCGCAGGCCGCAGCAGGAAGGCATGTCCCACTGTCCTTTGAAATGAAAAAGCTCGTCGTAGTATTTTTCCGGTACCTGCATGTTTATGTACCTGTTTCGCCTTTTTTTGTCAGATCCTTGCCAAAGGACCGGCGAATCAAAGCTCTGTTCCGGGGCCGATAGGTTCCGTCATCCATTTCACGGCTGATCACGCTGTATAACAGATGGAACATTTTTTCTTCCTGGGATTCATTGTGATAAAATGTCTTCCATGCACCGTCGTACAGTTCCTGAAGACGTTCGGCGCTTATGTGTTTGGGGGTAAAAACCACCTGCCCCGCATTAAAATGATCCCAGTTCCTGTCAAAAATGCGCCCCTGCCGGGCCAGATCATCCCATGCTTTAGTATGCGGAAAAGGGGTCATTACGGTAAATTCGGCCAGATCAAGTTGTATATCCAAAAGGAAGTCAATGAGACGCTTTATATCATCTTCAGTCTGGTTGTCCAGACCCAACAGAACCGTACCTTCTACTCCGATGCCGTAGTCATGGTAGCGTTTCACCCGTTCTTTTATATAATCCGATGTATCGTAAATAGCCTGGTATACATACCATGCCCCGGCCCGGGCGGCCAGCTCCAACACTTTTGGATCGTCCTCAATTGTATGGCTGATCCACTTTTTTTTGAAGGGAATCATTTCCCTAAACAATTCCATCTCCCATTGCGAATCCTGGGCCAGCGAATTGTCAACGATAAAGAGCCGGTTATTATCAATGCCTGCCAGTTCCTCAATTACCTTATCCATGGGGCGGGGACGGAAAGAACGCCCGCCCAAGTAAGAAACCGCGCAGGGGTAACAGCTAAAACGGCAGCCACGGGATGCATGGAACAGGTCCACCATCTGTACGCCCTTGTGGCTGTACAATTCCCGGTTGTACAGATCCCTGCGGGCCGGTCCCACCACATCAACCGGCGGATGCTGCGACATGAAATTGTACACCTGCTGCAGCTGGTCATTTTTCCAGTCATCAATGACCTGCTCCATACGGGTTTCAGCTTCGCCCAAAAACACCGAGTCCGCATGCTCCATGGTTTCTTCGGCATGCAGCATGGTAGCAATGCCTCCAAAAATAACCTTTTTACCCCGGCGGCGGTACTCGTCAGCTATAGCCCAGCCTCGCTGTATCTGGGCACTGAGCATCACAGAAATGGCCACAAGATCGCAGTCATCATCAAAGCACATGTCCTGAACATTCTCATCGATAAAGGTAACTTCCACATGTGAAGGAAGAGCTGCGGCAAACACCACAGGCCCGTGGGGAGGCAGGTTAAAAACAGTCTGTCCGGGCAATTTGTGCCAGCGGGGGTAAATTAATTTCAGTTTCATGGTTGCAGGCAAAAATGCCGTTCCTCTATTAACTGCAAGGCTTTGCGGAGGTCTTCTTCCAAAGGGCGGTCTTCTTCAAGGGGTTTGAAAAAGCCGGCAATTTCGTTGTAGGTTTTTTCTGCCTGCCCCAGGTCCTCAAGCATGAGCTCGCCTTTGTTAAGCCTGATGGTTAGGGCTTGAAAAGCGGCAAGCAGAGAGGCGGCCAGGACCTGGGTGGTTAGTTTATTTATTCTCGCGCAGTCCCGGGCAGCTATTGTCCCCATGCTAACTTTATCCTGGTTATGGCATTCCGTGGAACGGGAGAAAACACTCATGGGCATACTGGTTTTCAGCGCCTCGGCGGTCCAGGCAGAAACGGCAATTTGCACCGCTTTGAAGCCGTGGTTGCAAGAATTGTCCTGGCTGCCGGTCAGGTTGGGGGGAAGGCCCCGGTTGTATTTATGGTCCACGAGCAGGGCAAGCTGCCTGTCTAAAAGGTCGGCAATATTGGCAATAATATTTTTCAGGGAATCCATGGCAAAACAGATATGCCCGCCGTAGAAATGCCCACCGTGATATACCGATTGGGTTTCGGGATCAACCAGGGGATTATCATTAGCGCTGTTCATTTCGGTCTCAATATAGTTCCGCAGGGTTTCGCGCATATCGTAAAACAGCCCGATAACATGGGGCGCACAGCGAATTGAGTATGAATCCTGAATACGCCCGGAATCGTAAGACGGGAAACAGGGAAGAGCCGCAAGTATCTTTTCCGCCGCCAGAGCCTGCCCGGGATGAGGTTTCAATTCAAAAAGACGTTTATGAAAATGATATGTATTACCCTTTAAAGCCAGGGAATTCATTGCGGTGATGCGGCAGGCAAGGTCCGCTATGTATTCAGCCCGGGAAAAAGCAAGAGCTGCTACTGCATTCATGACCGCAGTCCCGTTCATTATTGCAAGAGCTTCCTTGGGGCAAAATTGATACGGCTGCCTGCCAAGTTCCGCAAGCACATCGGCGGAGTGACGGATGGTGTTTTTGTACATTACCTGCTGTTCTCCGGTAAGCGCTCTGGCAAGATATGAAAGAGGTGTAAGATCCCCGGAAGCGCCTACCGAACCTTCCTGAGGGACAAGCGGTAAAATATCATGTTCAATAAAAAAATAAATTACCTGTAAAAGCTCCATGCTTACACCGGAAAAACCTTGTGCCAGCGTGTTAAGTCTGATAATCATCAAAGCCCTGACAGTTTCATTGTCGAAATAGTCCCCCATACCACAGCCGTGGAAGCGGGTTAAGTTAATCGGCAGTTTATGATAATGTTCCGGATTAATTTGCTCGGTACAGGAATCGCCAAAACCGGTAGTGACTCCGTACATATCACCATGTTTTTTTAGAATATTGTTAATTAAAGCGGGCCCAGCCTGTATTTTAGCGATAAATTCGGGTGAATCACAAAGTTTTACACCCATATTTTTTTTTACCGCTGTAACAAGATTGTTGACAGTGAGTCTGTCCCGGCCTATTTCCGGTACACTTTTCATGAAAAAAACTAACCTCTGTAATTATTATATGTAGCTTTTATATTTTAGGTCAATATGTCGGGATATTGACCTAATGGTATTATTTTCGATAGAATATACAGGAAAAATATGTCTATATATACCGGCAATAACTATTTTTGTGACAATATTAAGGCAGTAGATGCAAGACATGAAGCCCAGAAAATCGCATTTGCACCTCTGACATTTCAGGCTGTACGGGCTTTATTGGATTTAGGTCTCTTGCAGATCATTTCCGAATCAAAGGAAAATGGCATTTCTCTCAGTGAAGCAGCGGCGGCGGCAGGAATTTCCGCTTATGGTGCGGAAGTTTTATTAGAAGTTGCTTTAGGAATGAATATTATAAAGCTATTGCCGGGCAAAGAGACTCCGGAGGAAGATAACCGTTTCATTCTTGGTAAAATTGGCTTCTTTCTTTTGGATGATGAAATGACAAAAGTAAATTTTAATTTTTCAAATGATGTATGCTACAAAGGCGCTTTTGAATTGACTCGTTCCATAAAAACAGGAAAACCGCAGGGGCTTGATGTTTTTGGATATGAAGGTAAAACAATTTATGAGGTTCTTTCGTCTTTACCGGAAAGAGTAAAAGAAAGCTGGTTCGCGTTTGATCATTTTTATTCTGATATTAGTTTTGAAGAAGCTCTTCCCATAGTATTTTCACATAAACCAAAAAAAATAGTTGATATTGGCGGGAATACCGCAAAATGGGCTATATGTTGCTGCAAATATGACCCAAGTGTTAAAGTACTCATTGCAGACCTGCCAGGGCAAACAGCAGTAGCCGAAAAGAATGCCGGCATTGCCGGCTTTTCCGATAGAATAAATGTCTTCCCCTGCAATATGCTAAACGATGAGACCGCTTTGCCTACCGGTGCGGATGTTTACTGGATGAGCCAATTCCTGGATTGTTTTTCTCCGGAAGAAATAACCTGCATAATGAAAAAGGTAAGAGCATCGGCAGGGCCGGATTCAAACATTTATGTTCTTGAGCCTCTCTGGGATAAACAGCGTTTTGAAGCAGCATCGTTTTCTCTGCAGGCTATATCTCTGTATTTTACCTGTATGGCAAACGGAAACAGTAAAATGTATCGTTTTAATGATCTAACAAATGCTATTGAAAGGGCAGGCTTTACACTAGTTGAAACGAGGCATAATCATGGTTCCAAAGATTATTCGCTTTTGCGTTACAAAATAGTGCCGGATGATAAAAACCGTGAAACACAATGAAATTTACATATCCCGGTTTTCTGCCTGGGCTCCCGGCATGGAAAATGCCAAAGAATGGGAAGAATGGGCTGCAGGCAGACGGGAAATGAGCTGTGCATCCGAAAGTCCGAAAATCGAATTTACCGATTCAATGTTTCGCCGCCGCTTAAGTCAAATTTCAAAAATGACTATACAGGTAGTTCATGATATTTTACCTGTAAAGAAAGAAACAAAAATGATTTTTCTCTCTTTTCGCGGAGAACTTTCAAGACAGTTTAAAATAAACAAAATGCAGATTGAAAGCGGCAGTTTTTTACCGGCAGCTTTTTCCTTTTCCGTGTTTAACGCTCCTGCGGCACTGGCTTCTATGGCTCTTGACTTAAAGGGAGGTTATACTGCCGTTTATCCAATAAACAATTCAATTAAAGCAGGTCTAATTGCAGCGGCTGCAATGCTGAATACAGGAACAGCGGATGAACTTGTATTAGTCTATGCAGACGAGGAAGTTCCGGAAGAATATTCCTGTTTTGTCACTGAACCATTACCTCCTTTTGCCTTTAGCCTCCTTCTTTCACGAAAACCATGTTCCGATTTTATATATTCAATGGATAAAAATGAAATATGCCCCAGGGATTTTCTTAAGGAGCTCTATTTGAAGCTGTTTCAATAACGGTAAGTTTTCCATCCAATACTTTTTTACCTTCTAAAAAAATTGCCCCTTCAAAATTGAAAACCTGATCCATACAGCCGATTTCCTTTACATTTATTTGTACTGTGTTTCCGGCTTGAAAAAAATGACAGTCTATCTGCATGGAAGAAACACTTAAAATATAACCGATCTTTGGTTCTTCTCCCGACATAAGCCCCCTAATTCCGGAAAGAGCAGAAATAGCCTGGGCTATGAATTCAAAACCTACCCATGCCGGTACCCCTTCAATCTCAGGGTTGTAAAAAATGCAATTTTCAGTAATATCATATTCTGCGCAAAGTATTTGTTCTTCCAGGTCATAACTAATAATTCTCGAAAGAAGCAGCATTTTTCCTTTATGAGGGACTATTGAACCCGGACAATCAAGTTTAGGAGTCATGTTCTGCTCCCTATTATCAGGCTTACATTACAGCCGCCAAAGGCAAAGCTGTTTGTCATACAGATCGAAATCCGATCGTGCTGTTCTATCCCGGATAGTGAAACAACAGGAAGTGAAGGGAATTCTTCATCCCAATCGCCGTCCCAGCAATGAACCGGAAGCCCTTTTTGCTCTTTCAAAACCATCCAGCAAACAGCTGTTTCCAACGCTCCCGCCGCTCCAAGGGTATGACCCATGATGGGCTTTGTTGAACTCACATGGGGAATTGTTTCTCCAAAAACATCCCTTAAGGCAAATGCTTCTGCTTTGTCATTTAGATCTGTACCGGTACCATGGAGGTTTATATAGTCGATTTGCGAGGGGGTAATCTGTGCTTCCATGATTGCTGTTTTCATAGCCTTTGCCGGTCCCGCACCGTCCGGCCCGGGGGCAGTCATATGATAGGCATCTGCACTTTCCCCGGCTCCCAGAAGCTCAACACATCCGTAAGGATGCGAACATCCATTAAGATGCGAGCCGTCTGAATCAAGCAGAAAAAAAGCGGCTCCTTCACCAAGGTTTATCCCTTTGCGGTTTTTACTAAGGGGATTTGTTGGGCTGTTTGAAACAGCCTCCAGTGCATGGAATCCCATAAGAACAGTTTCAGAAACAACATCTGCACCGCCGGCAATAACAGCGGAGCAGAAACCTGCGCGTATAAGTTCAGCTCCTCTCATAATGGCACTTGCCCCGGAAGCACATGCGGTGGCAACCGTAAAAACCGGACCTTTAAGTCCGAATTTCAGGGCAATATATTCTGCGGGAAACGAAGCGCTTTGGAAATAAAGCCGGTAATCTTCTGGGAAGCTGCCGCCGGTAAAAAATTCTCTATGTCCAAGCAAAGAGCCCTCCGAGCCATTGTCACAGGAACCAAGGCAAACTCCGATTTTTTCATGACCATATACAGCAATGGCTTTTTCAATTGTGGGCCGCATTTGTTCCAAAGCTTTATCAATAATACGGATTAACCTTGTGTCCGTTGTATAACATGCATTAGTATATGCCATGGATTGAACAGGAAGCTCCACCGGAGGAATTTCCCGGCACTGGATTTGCCCGGTCGGAAAATTTCCCCCTTCGGCAAGTTTCCGGATTATCATTCCGCTTTTGTTTCCGGTAATACATGATCTATATAATTCATCTTTGTTACGGCCGGCACAGCAAATAAGCCCCGGTTCAGAAAGATATATTTTTTTCAAAAGAACCCTCATGACATTAATAATATAAATATCAGCGAAGCACAAGTACTACTTGAAAATGGACGCCGGATGAGAAAATATACGTATTTCCGGACGGATACCCAAACATCCTTCAATTTCATTTGACAAATAGGATATTCCAATATAATATAATGCCATATATATTATATCGGATTTTCAATTTTATTTCCCATTATCTGCTCCATGCAAATGATGCGTATATGAAATCATTATTCATAAAGGAAAATCATGCGATTGGCCGGAGAAAAAAAAGTTATTGTCACTGGAGCAAGCAGAGGCATAGGCCGGGCCATAGCCCTGGCTGTATCAGAAGCAGGGTATCATGTAACCGCTCATTATTTTCAGGGAAAAGAAGCGGCAGAATCTCTTGAAAAAGAAATTCTCAAAAAAGGCGGCAGTATTAAACTGATCCGGTTTGATATTTCCAACAGGGAAGACTGCCGGGAAAAACTAGAAAAATGGCAGGAAGAAAACGGCGCATTCTGGGGAATAATTTGCAATGCCGGGATTATTGCGGATGATGTTTTCCCGGCCATGAGCCCGGACAATTGGGACAGGGTTCTGCGTACGAACCTTGACGGTTTTTATAATGTACTTTTTCCCCTTATAATGCCTTTATGCCGCAAAAAGCAAGGACGAATTATCACCATTTCTTCAGTGTCCGGGATCATGGGAAACCGGGGCCAGGTAAATTACAGTGCTGCCAAAGCGGGAATTATTGGAGCGACTAAAGCCCTAGCGGTGGAATTAGCAAGCCGTTCCATCACCGTTAACTGCATAGCACCGGGAATCATTGATACCGAAATGAGCCGGGAAGTGCCGCCGGACATGATTCTGCCATCTATACCCATGGGCAGGATCGGCAAACCTGAAGAAGTAGCCGGTTTGGCAGTGTTTCTCCTTTCAGAATCCGCTTCCTACATCACCCGGCAGGTAATTTCTGTCAACGGAGGGATAATATGAGAAGCTTTTGGTCTGATATAGAAATTAAAGTTTACCCGGTGTGATCAGGGTTTGCTGTTCCAATACCCTTGTGCCCACCGTAACTCATCCTGCAGCCGATCCGGTTTTGTACCGCTGCCAATGTGAACATATTCGATGCCGCACATCTCTGCCCAGTCGCGGAAGTATTCAGCCGTAAGAGCTGAAGCGTATACCGAATGGTGGGTGCCGCCGGCAATAATCCAGGATTCAGAGGAGTCACGCAGATTGGGAAGGGGCTTCCACAATGCCCGTGCAACAGGTAATTGGTGCATTTTGCGATTTATTTTAATGGTTTCTACTTCATTGACAATCATCCTGAATCGGCTGCCGAGGTCAACAAGGGTCGCAAGTACGGCATTTCCGGGAGCTGCGTCAAAAACCAGACGGGCGGGATCCGCTTTTCCGCCGATGCCCAGAGGATGTACCTCTAAACGCGGCTTTTTCCCGCTAATGCTGGGGCAAATTTCCAGCATGTGTGCGCCCAGAGCAGCTTCTTTACCGGGCTCCAGGTGGTAAGTATAATCTTCCATGAATGAAACGCCTCCGGGCAGGCCGCTCGCCATAACCTTGGCTGCATGAACAAGCATGGATTGTTTCCAGTCGCCTTCTGCGCCAAAGCCGTACCCCTGTTCCATAAGCCGCTGGCAGGCAAGCCCGGGCAGTTGGGGAAGCCCGTGAAGGTCCTGGAAAGTGGTGGTGAAAGCTCCCGCTCCTTCTGCATCCAGCAGGCTTTTGAGGGCCAGTTCAATCTTTGCCTGTTCAAGTACGGCATTCCGCGCCGGCCCTGATGTTTTAACAGCAGGGTCAAATTCGTAACGCTCTGCGTATTCGCCAAGCAGTGTTTCCGCATCGCCGTTGGGAATTTCCGCATAACGCCGGGCAAGCTCCCCGACACCCCAGGTATTGACCTGCCAGCCAAATCGGATCTGCGCATCAACCTTGTCGCCTTCTGTTACCGCAACTTCTCGCATATTGTCGCCAAAACGCATGACTACGGAATCCAAGCCGTCATGCCGTGCAGCAGCGCAGCGCATCCAAACGCCAATCCTCCTGCGAACATCCGGGTCTTTCCAGAAACCGGCGACAACCTTGCGGTTCAGCATCATCCTTGTGTGGATATACCCATGTTCCCTGTCCCCGTGCGCCGACTGGTTGAGGTTCATAAAATCCATGTCGATAGAACCCCAGGGAATATCCCGGTTAAACTGGGTATGTAAATGCAGCAATGGTTTGCTGTTTATGGCAAGACCCTGTATCCACATTTTTGACGGCGAAAAAGTATGCATCCAGGTTATTATCCCGGCGCAGTTTTCGGCGGCATTTGCATCGGCAAAAAGCCTGCGTATAACAGACGGTGTGATTGCTACCGGCTTGAGAACGAGGGTACCCGGCAGCAGCGGATCTTTTGCCAGATCCTCCGCCATTACACGGGCGTTAGCCGCAACCTGTTCAAGCGCTTTATCTCCGTACAGATCCTGACTTCCGATTATTAACCAAAATTCAAATTTTTTCAGATTAACCATTTTATATCTCCAAATTATCAACAGCGGCACGTTCGATTTTAAGCCCCGCAGAATAGCGTTTCATGTATTCCTTAAAACCCCGCACATCTTCCGGGTCAGGGTTAATTGTTTCCCCGGCGCTGCCTGCAAAAACTTTATGAGTCAGGAAGTTTCCCAGAGACATTCCCGATTCCTGCCGCAAAAATGCCGCCAGCAGGGCTATGCCCCATGCTCCCCCTTCGCCTGCTGATTCCATAACCGAAATCGGCGTTTCCAGGGCTGCAGCCATTAGACGCTGGGCAACGCCTTTGGTCTTGAAAAGGCCGCCATGTCCCAGCAAGCCGTCTAACGGTACTTTTTCCTGTTCGATAAGTTGATCCATACCCAGTTTTAACGTCCCCATTATGGAAAACAGCAGGTTTCGCATGAAATTTGCAAGGGAAAAATTTCCGTCCGGCAGACGGGCAAAGAAGGGGCGGCCCTGCTCAAACCCGGTGAGGTGCTCTCCGGAAATGTAGTTGCATGCCACCAGTCCTCCGCAATCGGTATCCCCTTCCAATGCTTTTGCATACAGGGCATCGTATAACGCGGTTTTGCTCATGGAATTTTTGGTTCCGTCAGCGGAACCGGCCACCTCCACCGCTTCGGCAAACAGCCTCACCCATGCATCCAGGTCGTTTAGACAATTATTGCAATGCACCATTGCCACCGGATTGCCTGCCGGAGTGGCAACGAGATCAATTTCCGGATATACCTTCGACAATTCCTTCTCCAGCACAATCATCGCAAAGATAGAGGTACCGGCTGAAATATTACCGGTTCGCGGCGCAATACTGTTTGTGGCGATCATACCGGTTCCGGCATCTCCCTCCGGCGGGCAAAATGGTATCCCTGCATGGAGTACGCCGGAAGGATCCAGCATTTTTGCTCCCGCAGCAGTGAGGGTTCCTGCCAGGGTTCCGGCCCTCAGCGCCCAGGGCAGAATATTTTCCAGTTTCCAGGAAAAACCATAACTGCCGGTAATCTCATCAAACTGACGGAGCATCCGGGGGTTATATTTGCCGTTTTCCAGCGGGAACAACCCCGAAGCGTCATTAATACCCAGGACTTTTTTTCCGGTAAGCTGCCAATGTACATAACCGGCAAGGCTTGTCATGCAATCAATGTCCGAAACATGGGGTTCTTTATTCATCATTGCCTGGTACAAATGGGCTATGCTCCAGCGCTGGGGAATATTGTGATTAAACAGCGCGGTAAGTTCTGCCGCGGCTTTTTCCGTGATGGTATTCCGCCATGTTCTGAATGGAACAAGCTGTTTACCCGTTTTATCGAAAACGAGATATCCGTGCATCATGGCGGAGATGCCGATTGATCCAACTTTTTCGAGCGCAAGGCCGTACTTTTGCCGGACATCTCCTGCCAGACCCAGGTAACAATCCTGCAGCCCATTCATGACATTATCAAGGCTATAGGTCCACACACCGTCTTCCAGCCGGTTTTCCCATTCATGGCTGCCGGATGCAAGAGGTAAAAAATCATCTCCTATCAATACAGCTTTAATTCTGGTTGAACCGAGTTCAATGCCCAGGCTGGTTTTTCCGTCAATAATTAACTGCCTGCTGTCCATAGCTATCTCCTTAAACAGGTTTTTATGATACCATAGCTACAGGCAATGAACAAGATTACCCATTAATCAGCAGGCAACCGCTGTACGACACATATATTCAAAAAAAGTTGCAAAAAAAATGTTTTTATCTTGACAAAAACCGGAAAAGTGTAAATTATAGAGATACAAAAAAATCACGAGGTATATATGTTACAAGTCAGTGATTATGTTACCAACCGCCCCGACAATCCCCATGATAATTATGCCCAATTTTTGGAACAAATAACACGGGATCATGCAGCCAAAGATGCTATTTTGTTCAGGAGCGGCGGGCAGAAAGATTTTTCCCGTTGGAGCTATGCACGGTTCGGCGAGGAATGCCGCAGGATAGCACGGGGGCTGCTGGCTGCCGGGCTGGAAAAAGGAGACCGTGTTGTGCTGTGGGCAGAAAACCGGCCCGAATGGATGGCAGTCTGGATGGGAACGGTAATCGCGGGAATTGTCATTGTACCGGTGGATTTTCTCGTATCCGAACAGGAATGTGAAAACATTATAAAAATAACCCGTGCCAAAGCTTTTTTTTATTCCTGCCGGAAGCGGGATTTTGCCCAATCGCTGCCGGGTAAGGGGTTTTCCCTGTCGGTATCAATCTGTATCAGCCCCGATGAAACAAGCGGGCAGCCAGCCGAGTATACCGGCTTTGGTACGGATTCAGGGAATCAGGCTCTTCCCCATCCGGACAGTATCGCGCCAAATCATCCGGCATCCATTGTCTACACATCAGGGACAACCGGTTTTGCCAAGGGTGTAACCCTTTCCCATAAAAACATCATTGCCAACACCAGTGCGGCAGTCCGCCAGTTGAATCCCTTAAGCAAAGATATATTTATAAATGTGCTTCCCCTGCATCACACCTACCCCACCACCTGTTCGTTCATGGCGCCCCTGTCCGTCGGCATTCCGACAATAATTGTTGAAAAAATAGTCGGCAAGGTAGTGATAGACGACATCAGGGACGCAGGCGGCACATTCCTCATTGCCGTCCCCTTGTTATACGACAAGGTAATGACTGCTATTGAAACAAGGTACAATAAATTATCGCCGATCATCCGCGGCCCGTTAAATATATTACGAAAAATCGCCCTCGCAAAAGCAAAAAAAGGATGCCCCGAATTTGGACAAAATGTATTCCGTTTTATCAGGAAAAAAGCCAGCCTGCATTCAATAAGAATGATGGTCGCCGGCGGCGGCCCCCTCAGCCCCGTAACAGCGGACTTTTTCGATTCACTCGGGTTTAACATGGTCCACGGTTATGGCATGAGCGAGAACAGCCCTCTTGTCAGCGTGAACACTCCCCGCCACAGGCGGAACGAATCAGTCGGCCTGCCGGTAATGTACACCGATGTAAAAATCCTCGACCCGGGTCCGGAAGGCATCGGGGAAATTGCCGTAAAATCACCGTCGGTTATGCTCGGATATTTTGAAAACGAAGAAGCGACAAAAGAGGTTATTAACGAAGACGGTTATCTTTTAACCGGCGACCTTGGTTTCCGGGACGAAGATGGTTACCTTTACATCAAGGGCCGCAAAAAAAACCTTATCGTCGGATCGGGCGGCAAGAATGTCTACCCGGAAGAAGTTGAAGCGCACTTTGCCAATTCGCGAATCATAAGCGAAATTCTCGTTGTAGGCCGCAAAGAACCGACTTACGGCAGCGAACAGATATTCGGGGTAGTTGTTCCCCATTTTGATGCAATAAAGGAAGATCATCCCGGCAGGGAAAATGATATGGAATTTATCAAAAGTCAAATAAAAAAAATCATTGAAGATGTAAACCGCACCCTGCCGGTCTACAAAAAAATCAGTGATTTCACGGTTCGCAGTGAACCTTTTGAGAAAAATGCCCAGCAGAAGATCCGCCGGTTTTTATACAAAGACTACGAGAAAGCATAGCCCGGCAGGTTATCTCACCAGACGCAGGCCGTAAATACCTCCGGCGATATTGCTGCCCGTAGACCGGAATTGCACGGTAACGGTTCTTTTTCCCCTGACAAGAGCGGGAGGAATGGGATATTCTACCATGATAAAATTATCCTGTGACCATTTGCCGGAGATGTCTTCATCGGCAAGGTGTTCGCCGTCAAGATATATCGAAAACGCCCTTTCGCCCGTGTCATTACCCCAGTAGCGGACCCATAAAGCGAGGTTTTCATTGCCGCTGGTTTCCAGGGTATACCGGTAGAAACCTCCGTCATCGCCCGCTGCGTCACGCCAATATCCTCCGTTATTGAAACCGCCGCGGGCATTACTGCCCGCAAACTGATGGTTAAATTCCGACTCCGGATCTCCTATCATCACCGCGTCAATGGTACGCGCAGCCAGAGGATCCGCATCACCGTTATACACCACCGTAACTACCGACCGGGCGGGAATTACAAGCCGGGCAGCCTGATCAAACGAACGCGCGGGACCGGAGATTTCCAAATCACGTCCATCGCTTGATACATACATGTTTACCGTTTTTGGCTGGGCATGCAGGCCGTTGATGGTGGTTGTCACCCGATGATCCCGGCTGTCCATGTTGACATACACCGCCACAATCCTGCTGTGATCCGGCGCAATGTAGGCGCTGCCCATGAGCGATCCGGTATCATCGGCACCGTCCAGCGCAATTCTCGTGTAACCGGGCCTGATGAAAAAACTGTAATTACCCAGCACCCACAGGGTGGAACGGGCTTCAACCGTACCGGAATGGTAGACAGGGTGCGGAAGATCGCCATCGGCAGGATCCAGGGCAATAAGCAGGTAACGGTTTTTGTATTGGTGGCGATCCATGTCCATTGATGTCCAAAATGACCATGAAGTAACATGGGCATCTGCCATATCACAATGAATTATTTTACCCATAAACAGGGCCATGTCAAAATAGCCCGCAGAGTTAATGTCTTGAGGCAGGCCGTCTCCCCCCTGCAGCATACTCCACTCGGTCTGAGACAGTTCAATGTTGTAACGGTCGGCAAGCCTGCGGGCAAACCTGCGGGTACTCCTGAGCGAATGGTCACTGCCGTGGCTCCACAAACTGTGAGCGCCCAACATCCCTGGCATAGCGGGAAGATTGCCGACATAATCGGGGCTTGCAGGATCAAAAAAGGCCCAAATCTGATTACCGGTCCTGCCGTTATTTTCAAACAGCGCATGCCATGAACCCGATTCGGGAATAAGGATTTTAGTATCAAGAGCACGCGCCTGAATCTCCCTGTCCAGTTCCCTTGCTAAACGGGCAATGTCTGCGTTGGACCAGGGCGATCCTTCCTGAGAATTACCGTCCCAGTTGTACTGGGGCTCGTTCACCGGGCTGATGTAAGTAACGGGAATCCCTTCCTGCCGGAAATTTGCGGCAGCATCAGCCAGATACACGGCAAAATCATTGAAGGCATCGTCCCGCAGATTGGCGCGCCCCCCTCTGTCAGCAAACCCTCTGCCATTAACAGTAAAGGCGACCGGAGGTGAATTGGAAAAAAGAACAATGTGCTCAACGCCGTAATCCCGGGCTTTCCGTAAAAAGTACTGCTGACCGGCCTGTTTTGACCAGTCGTAAGTTCCGGCAGTGTATATATCTGCCAGAAAACTTTCCGCCCTGCGGGGAATGTCTGGTATACCTGACTCAGCACCCTGTTCATACGTCCCCGCACCCAGGTTGAAACGCCACATGGAAAGGCCTATCCCTTCCGGGCTGCCGTCTTGATTTATCTCCTGACTGAAAAGCCGGCGGGCAAGGGTTTCTTTCTCCGGCTCATCCCAGTAATTGCCGACAAAATTGACCATCCAGCAATCGGATGCACCAAACCCCTCAATAGTCTGGAATCGGGTGTTTACATCAATAGTAACCGAACGATCAACGGTACTACCGGCTCTGCCACCCTGAATGTCCGCTGCGGAGCAACCGCTGAAAAAAATAAATAACAAAATAAATAAAGGTAAAAACATACATTTACAGTATAGCAACCGTTCAATTCCGGGCAAGGGGTGAGAAACCGTAAAAAACCGCCGGAGAAGCAGGCTGTCAGATGCGTGGGTTTGACTCGGACGGGTTATGGATATACAATAAAATTTATGAAAACACTATTGTTACAAAATTGGAAATTTACCCTCAATGCTGATGATGCTCCGATAAAAAGCATTGATATGTGGCAGCCTGATGCTGATGACTCCCAATGGCAGGATGTTGTTGTTCCCCATGACTGGGCGGTAACATTGCCGTTTTCAACGGCAAATTCCAGCGGAACCGGATACCTTCCCGGAGGGACCGGCTGGTACCGCACGGCTTTTACCGTTCCTTCCGGCTGGAACGGGGAATCGGCCTTTATCCATTTTGACGGAGTGTATAAAAACAGCCAGGTATGGTGTAACGGGTATTATCTGGGAAAACGGCCATTTGGGTATGCCAATTTCAAATATGATATTTCGCACTGCCTGCGCGAGGGCGATAATATTCTTGCGGTAAAAGTTACCCACGAAGATATTGCCGATTCACGCTGGTACACCGGTTCCGGCATATACCGCAAAGTGTTTGTCCGTTTTTACGATCCTGTTTATATCGATGAAACCACCGTATTTGTTCGAAGCGGCAGCGCCAATGACGAATCGCCCGCTGATGCAGATGTTATCATTTCCGGCAAGGTACATTGCGGGAACATGGCGGACACCGGTGCATTGCGAATAACGGCGCGGCTTACGGCAGCGGAAGGAAAGACATTCGGTGCAGAAATTCTTCTTGCACCTTGCACTGAGCCGTGTACGGCAAAAACGTGTAAGGTTCCTTTTGAGATGACCGTACCGGTTTCCAAGCCGCAACTGTGGTCACCGGATTCGCCCAATCTATACACGCTTAACCTGGAAATCCATGCGGAGGGTACAAAAGAACCGCTGTCGGCCATTCCGCCGCTTAGGACGGGGATTCGCAGTTTTTCGTTTGATCCCGACAGGGGCTTTTTCCTGAACGGAAAATCCATGAAAATGCGGGGCGTCTGCGTCCACCATGATGCCGGATGCCTGGGCGCTGCCGTTTGGCCTGATGTGTGGCGGCGGCGGCTGGAAAAACTCAAAGCGGCAGGGTGTAACGCAATCCGGATGAGCCATAACCCCCACATGGAAGAGTTATACGATCTCTGCGATGAAATAGGATTCCTCGTTATTGATGAAGCATTTGACGAATGGGAGGGCTGTAAAAACAAGTGGTGGCAGGGACACAATGTGTATCCGCCAAAGCATCAGGGGTATGCCGAAGATTTCATCGAATGGCATGAGCGGGATCTTGCCGCCATGGTCGTGCGGGATCGCAACCATCCCAGCGTAATAATGTGGAGCATCGGCAATGAAATTGACTATCCCAACGATCCCTACGTGCACCCGCTGTTTATGGAAATGACCGGCAACAATGACGCAAATAAACCGGCGGCTGAACGGCAATACAACCGGAACAAACCAAACATGGAACGCCTGGCAACCATTGCGGCCAATCTGGCACGCATCGTTAAACAACACGACACTACCCGCCCGGTTACGCTGGCAGCCGCTTTTCCGGAACTGTCCTCCCGTCTGGGTTTTTATGACGCGCTTGATGTTGTTGGGTATAATTACAAAGAACAATTTTATGGGGAAGATCATAAACGCTTCCCTGCTCTGCCCATCATGGGAAGTGAGAACAGCCACAGCCTTGATGCGTGGAAAGCGGTGCGGGACAATGACTATATCAGCTCACAGTTCCTATGGACAGGAATTGACTATCTGGGAGAAGCTCATGGCTGGCCGATCCGCTGTTCCGGCGCGGGGATTCTTGACACTGCGGGCAATGAAAAAACCGCTTTTTACCGGCGGAAAGCCCTATGGACAGATATTCCCATGCTCTACCTTGCAACACGGCTAAAACCAGAAAGTGAAGAAAGCAAACAGCCCAGGTACGAAGGAGAAATTCCGCCCTGGCACCTGTTCCGCTGCTGGGATTATCTGCCCGGCAAAATTATAGAAGTAGCCTGTTATACAAACTTAAATGAGGCGGAACTGTTCTGCAACGGTAAAAGTCTGGGAAAGGGAAAGCGCGGCGATGACAGTACCTGCATTCTCTGGACAATACCTTTTGAGCGGGGAGAAATTTCGGTACGGGGCATTGGAGCGGATGTCACAGACACCCTGGAATCCACCTTACCGCCGGTACAGTTGCGTCTGAGTAAATGGCAGCCTGCCGGCAGCGGTCAGACTGCCGTACAGAACGGTCAGTACCGAATTATACAAATCGAAGCGGAACTGCTGGACGAAAACGGGCGCCTATGCGTTAGGGGTAATTCCGGTGTATTTATTACCCTGAACGGCCCTGCCCGGTTCCTGGGTATGGAAAACGGCGACATTGCCGACTGCACCGAGTACCGGTCAGCAACCCGCCGCCTGAATCAGGGCAGGCTTATTATCTACGCGCTGATTGATACCGCAGTCAAAGAACATTGCACACTAACCGCTTCGGTACCGGGAATTGCGCCAACAGACATTACGTTAAACACCTGACAGGCCCCTGGCCTCCAGTGCGAGGGCGGTATCGGCGGCAGTCTCCATCATCTGTTCAGTTACCAGCGGGATGAGAATAAGCAGCCGGCGCGGGCCATGTTTGCATGAACGTGCTTCACAGGCAAGATTCGCCGTTTCCCACAGCTCAAAAAAGCGGGGGATAAACCCCAGCATAAGGCATAAACCCAGGCTGAAAAATCCAACGGAGTTACGGCGGCGAAATAACCGTTTAACGGCTAACTCAACCGCTGCAATGGAAAGACGCAGTTCCCGCATGGTAGTGACAGCAAACAGAAGGGCGGCGGCGGCAAATGTACTGAGGATACAGAGGATGGTATTCAAGGCGCTGATAAAACCGGCTGTACTGACAGCGGGAATGTACACACCGAGGATCGATATCCCCTGAGAACCCGGTTCAACAGTTTTTACCAGCACAATGAGCAGCGACAGGAAAAGAACCGGACGGCAGCCTTTCAGCAATTCCCGGGGCGGAATTTTCGCAGCTAGTGAAAAGATAAAAATCAGCAGGATTGCGGCGGCAAGACCGTAGACGGAAGCAAAGGCAGCGGCAGAAACAGCTATAACGAAAAGCAATTTGAGCCCGGCAGGAACCCGGTGCAGTATGGTTTTTCCGGAGCGGTAGGCAAATGGGATGCGGGACGAAACTATGTTTCCAGCCACGAACAGTCCTCTATGGCGGTGTAATTCCGCCTTGGATCACGCACACCCCATGCCGGATCAATACTGTCCAGTACTCTGGCAGGAGGGCCGTCATCGCGTAAGCGTCCCCGGTGTAGGATTATTAGCCTGTCCGCCAGAGCCGCCGCTTTTTCCAGCTCGTGGGTGAGTATGATAAGCGTCTTGCCGGATTTTTTTAAATCGCGGATTATGCTGAGAGTTTGAACCACTCCCGGCCAGTCAAGGTTGGCAAAAGGCTCGTCCATGATAACTGTACCGCAGCCCATTGCCAGCACTCCGGCAATGGCAAGACGCCGTTTTTCCCCGCCGGATAACCGCCTTGGAGAGCTGTCCCGTTTGTCGGCCAGGCCCATTGCGATAAGGGCCCGGTCAACATTGGTTTGTATTTCAGCGCTGCTTAAACCGAGGTTTTCTGGGCCAAAAGCAATGTCTTCGGCAACGGTCTCTCCCACTATCTGCGCATCGGCGTCCTGAAACACCAGCCCCACTTCCCTGCGAAGGCTTTTTTCTGTTTCCCGCCTCTGCCGTTTTTCGGCTGCAAATAAAGGCTGCCCCCGGAAAAACACTTCTCCGCCGCTTGGCTCCAGCAAACCTGCAACAATTCGCATCAGCAGGGTCTTCCCCGATCCGTTTGATCCGGCAATCATCAAACATTGGCCTTCATCAATATTAAAACTGATATCATCGAGAACGGTAGATGATGATGCCTCTCCCGATGCGCCGGGAAATATTTTCATAATATTTTTCAGTGAAAAAAGCGTTTGTATCATACTATTCCCAAAATATCCTCTCACGGAGACACAGAGACACGGAGGTTGGAGTTTTATTTTTCCTTCCTCATTTCTCTCTTCTTTGTGTCCTTTGTTCCTTCGTGCCTCCATGTGATTAATATTGGAATATTCTTTTTACATAATACTAAGCAAGCAACTGCGAAGCAATTCGGCGCAGGCGCGGAGCAATCAATCCGGCAGCAACTCCCTTGATCGCATCACCAATAATGAAGGGAAGAAAGCCAACGGTAAATGTTCGGGCCCAGTCAAAATCTAAAACAAATTTCAGCCTGAGTAAACCTGGTATGTATACAATAATCGTTGCCGCGGCCACCGCAAGTATAATCCGCCAAACAGGTGTTTTTTTTTCCGGACGCGGAAAACCTATGATAAGACCTGCTGTAAGGGTCCCCAGAAGATAACCAAACAGGTAACCGCCCGTTGGCCCCATAATCCGGGCTATACCCATCGGCGCACCGGTATTGGCAAACACCGGAAGGCCTATTGCTCCTGCCGCGAGAAATAGCCCCACCGCCGAAGATCCCAAAACAGGCCCCAGAACCAGACCGGCGAGCAGGGTAAAAAGGTTTTGCAGCACAATGGGAACAGGCCCGATGGGGACTACAATAAACGCCCCCGCCGAAATCAGCGCCGCAAACAAAGCCGTAAAAACCAACCGAACAATCATTTTCCTGCCACTCATTTTTACCTCTTACCTCTTACCTTTTAACTATTATTTATATATACCACCGACACCGGCCCCGGATTAAAATACCGGATCCCTTCCCCGCTTTCCGGTTTAATTATGCAGCGTCCCGCCGGATCAACCCCGGCAAAAATCCCCTTTGCAAGAACACGGTCTTTTGAATCAACCGGCTGAGATTTTAGCGCTGCGGGTTCATACGAACCGGAACTGACAATCGCTATCCTTGCCCCCATGCAATCGGCCAGTGAATTCCATTCGGCGGCCAGCAGCCGGTTTCCCTGTGCATACACAGTACCGGTGCTAAACTCTTTTTTTACAGATTCTGCTTCATCCAGTATTTTCAGTAAAAGATCGCGGCGGGAAACCGGATGACCGGTAATCCCGGCACAACTGACTGCCTTTTCCGACGGAACTTTATTGTTTGCATTTATCCCTATCCCTACAGCCAGCCAGTTAATGGCATCCCCTTCACCGCCAATCTCGGTCATCACTCCGGCAATTTTTTGTTTGCCAATATAGATGTCGTTTGGCCAGCGCAGCCGGGCTGCCTTACCGCATACAGAACCCAGAACACGGGCAATGGCAATGTGATACATCATCGCGGGCAGGGAATAATCGGCTATGGCCATTTTCGGTTCAGCTGTATACGGCCGGTTAAGAACGGTAAAATACAGCCCGCCCAGGCGTGAAGCCCATACCCTGCCATTGCGTCCCCTCCCAGCGCTTTGCTTTCCGGCGGTTATCACTGTCACTACCTCACGTGTTCCGGCACATTCCCGCGCCCGATCCATGGTACTGCCGGTATTGTCAAAATAGCGGAATATCGCTTCTTTTTCACCGAATTCCCAGGGATAGAGAAAATCGTTCCCCGTATCGGGGCTTAGAGTATACCCAGCATCAGAGGCCTCAACAGGATATCCCGCTTCAATAAGGGCCTGTATCCCTTTCCACACTGCAACACGGGAAATACCCATTGCCTCTGCCAATATACTGCCGCTGATTGGTTTTCCGGCACTTCCACGCAGAGACATAAGGACTTTTGCCTTTGTAGAGACCACGGTAGATACTGCTGAACCGGTATTGCTATTTGTGTTAACCATAACAAGTACAAGGTTAACACGATATATAAACAGTGTCAACTGAAATTTTATGGGGTGTTTCCCGTGTCTGCCTTAACCGGTAATTTTCAGCGGTGATTGCGCAGTCGCGTTGATATTCCCGTACAGTATTTGCGCTATTACATTAAGGTTTTCGCGTCCTGCCGGTGTGCCGGCTACAATGACTGTAGGAACGCCCGGCGGATTAGTCAGTTCGTAAACCGTATTGCTTACCAGGATAAGTTTTTTGCCTGAACGGTGAATCTCTTCGATAAAGTCATTGTAGTTTGACGGGCTTTTATGGTTATAGTAATTCGTGAACACAACGGTATCCGCCTCACCAAGCCTCGCACGCACCCTGTTTATCTCTTCTTCCGATGGCGTTGTCGATATTTCGACAGAGTGTACGTTGGGCGAAATAGTACACATTGCTTCCCATAACATTCCCGGATGGCAGTAAAAATTATTGGCCTCCCAATGAGTATGAAAAATTTGCTCCACCAGCAGGACATTTTCGTCAGGCTTGATGGGAAGTAGTTTTTCCCTGTCTCTTAACACAAGGGCGCATTTACGCGCCGCTTCATCAGCAGTTTTATTTACCGTTTCGTCCCGAAGTATGGCATCGGCACTGGCCTGATCAACAATGCCGCCGTTTTCCGTTATACCCATATCCCAGCGCATACCAAGAATGCGCTTGACAGAATCGTCAATGAGATTTTCGCTCAGCCTGCCCGATTTTACTGCGTCAAGAACTTTTTCGATTATTTTTATACGGATGGGGCTTTCATCCCTCATCAAAACCAAATTACATCCGGCCGCCAATACTTCCACAACCGCATCGCTCATTTCATATTGCTTGAGGATGCCGCCCATTATCATATTGTCCGTGGTAATAACGCCTTCAAAGCCAAGTTCCGCACGCAGGAAATTGTGGATAAGGTCTTTTGACATTCCCGCTGGTATATCGCTCACCCCCAATGCAGGATAACAGCAATGGGCAAACATAATTGCCGGCAGCCCCGCATCTATCAGCGCCTTGTAAGGAGCGGCATGCCCGGCGAGCAGGGTATCGCGATCAAGGTTAACCGAAGGAAGCCCCCAGTGCGCATCGGCCTCGGATTCTCCGCGCCCTGGAAAATGCTTGCCTGTGGCGATTATGTTCATTTCCTGTAAACCTTTCAGAGTAGCAAGCGCATACTTCGTTACATCCGCCGGGTTATCGGAATAGGCCCTGTTGGCAATTTCAGGGTTTTTAGGATTTGTGTTAACATCAAGGCAGGGCGAATGCATCATGTTGACACCGAGGGCTCTCACCTGCCTGCCAACCGCCAGAGCGGCGCGGTAAATTAAATCCGTATCGCCCGATGCGGCCAGCCCCATTGGCCCCGGAAAAAGCCGCTGCCCAAAGAGCATATCGTCGTTGCCGTTGCCTTCCTGGTCAACAGTAAAATGCAGCGGTATACCATTTTTTCTTTCCAGGGCAAACCCGCGCAGAGTGTTCAGCACACCTGCATATTCACCCGCTGTTGCCGATGTGCAGTTCTTAACCAGGGCATAATCCCTGTTTTTTCCGCTTGGTTTTATAAGCGATCGCTGCGTACATTCATCCGGCTGTTCGCCGGGTTTAATATCATTGAAAATGGTCAGACATCTGAGGCGGTTGCTAATCCTTAAACCGCCGACATGGTATTTCGTAATCAGCTCCGCAACATCCGGCGTAATACCTGTCCCGCAAAATCCAAAGACCATGAGCTGTCCGACTTTCTGGCGGATATCCATGGCGCCCATTAAATCATCAATCCACTTTTCTTTGCCTGTTTTCATGATTTTTTCCATTGTTAATGTTTGATACATTATTGTTATACAGTAACATTGAAAATGCAAGCCACCGGGATCAATAATCCCCCTTGAAAAATAATTGTGTTCGCGGTACGGTACGGAAAAAGGATTACCATAACAGATGAAAAAGAAAAACCGCGCCGCAAAACAACAGAGGCAAGCCGCCGCTCAAAAAAGAAAAATGCTGGTTTATGCCGGTATCTGCGCGGGTCTTTGCCTGCTTATCCTTGCGGGAGTTACAGCATTTCGCCGCATAGCAGCAGACAGAATCACACGGGAAGCCTTTGCCGCTGACAGGGCCGCCGCTGTTCTCATATACCGTCAGAGCGGCAGAAAACCGGCGGGCATGGTAAACGGCGAACATTTTTTTCAGGAAGATTTAGCGGTGTATGCCGCTGAACTGAGGGCCGCTGTCGCCGCGCATTACGGGCGTGTATACAACCTGGGCGGCATGGGGGCATCTTTTTGGGACACGGATTTTGACGGCAGTACCCCGCGGGAATTCATGAACCAGCTGGCGCTTGATGATCTGGCGCGAAATATGATAATTATCCAGGAAGCACGTTTAAGGGGCATTGATACACCCGGTACTTTCAGCGAACTGGAAAATGAACGTGAAGCATGGAACGCCCCCACTGATGATATTGTATACGGGCCGCAAACACTTGCCCCCCTGGAATTTCATAACTACCGCATTACCGGCATATCGAATGCGCTCAAAACAGTACTGTTGGAAAATGAGCTTGCCCCCACAGTCGATCAGATGCGGGCAGCTTTTTATACACTTCCGCCGGCCACAATAACCGCCGAATTTTTAGTATCCGGGATACGGTTTAGCTGGGACAGGAGTCTTCCCAACGAGACCGTTTCCGCAGCCATTCAGGCGGCTCTGAGGCAGGGGCTTTCTCCGGAAGAGGCTGTTAATGCTTTGTCCGGAGACTATCCCGGCCTTACCCTGGAAGATTTTGAAATTGAAAGCCGTTATGTTTCCCGCGCAAGTGATTATGATCAGGAGCGGGTGGGCCTGATGCGGCAGGCCATTGAAGACGGCTCTACCGATTTCGTTCCTGCTCCCGAAGACAGCCCGGCGCTGTACTATCTGACCAGAAAAGAAGGCGGCGGTTTGTATTCATTTGAAGAAGCGCCCGGCCTTGGCCGGAATAAATGGATTAACGATCAATTTGAGGTATTTATTGCCGAAAAAATCAAGTCCGCCCGGATAATTATGTTTACCGATGCGGACTTTGATATCTAATCCATGTTCCCTGTTCCCCATTCCCCGATCTAAAAATTTGCACTATAACCTTAAAAATTGTACTTTGTTATAATACCTGCTTATGATATGTTTTATATGAAAACAATTCATTTTTATATAAAAGGAGTGTTGTATGAAAAGTTGCAGGCTTTTGGCGTGTCTGTCTATTGTTATGGCAGGAGTGGTTTTTGGATCTTGTCTCGCTGATATTGAAGCGACCATTATACAGGAAACAGACGGCCCCGAAGCGCTGGACGGGCCCATACTCGGAGGTTTTACCAGGGCGCCGGTACTCACCATTACCGGAGTTATACCGGATGATGTCACCGACCGTATAGGCCGCTTGCAGTACAGCTTTACTCCGGCAGAACCTGATACCGGTAATGTTACTTACCGGGTACTTATTGCCGAAGGACAGCATGGCAGCGCCGGTATAATTGAAGCATCAAATGAAAACATATTCCCGTTTCAAACAACCCTCCCTTCAGTATGGGAAGATGGAGAAACCTATATTTTTAATGGCGGCGCCGCCAGGGTGGGGAACTGGTTCAGCGCCATAGTTATAGCTGAAACAGATACCAGAAGAGCGGTTTCCGGGGTTCGGCAGGCGCAGTCTTTTAGTGTGCATGCAGAACAGGGCAGCGGGGTATTTGTATCACGGGGCAGGTCGCCCTACCCCGGCGGCAGAACATATTATATTGATTTTGAAAGAGGTGACGACGCAAATAACGGCCAAAGCGCCTTATCCCCCTGGAAAACGCTGGAACGGGCAAACAATCATAATTTCATCCCCGGCGATCATATCCTGCTGGAGGCAGAAAGCATCTGGATCGGCACGCCGGTTACCAGAGATAATTTTAACGCCCAACGGATAGCCAGAGGTAACGGCGGTATGTTTGCTCCGCTGAGCAGCGGTACAGAAGCAAGACCTCTGGTGCTTGATATATACAGTGTGGCAACGGATGCCGGAGGGGCAATTACCGCCGTTTACTATAGCGCAGACAAACGGCCCATAATCAACGGGAACGGCACGCCGTCCTTGAGTTTCGATCCTTACGGTTATACCGGCGCTGTCCACCTAACCGGGCTGAATTACTGGCATATCCGCAATCTGGAAGTTACAAACAGTTTTGACATGCCGCTATTCGCAGACGTTCCCGGCCTGCGTGAGCGGCACTGGTATAAATGGACTTACGCCACCAATTTTCCCACCCTCCTGTATCCGCATACCAATTTAGATCCAAGGGAAGAACGGGGAGTCCCCAAACCCCTTGCCGGTGTTTTGGCTTATGGGGATTCCAGCCTGCCCGGACGGCCGCAGCATGATGTATTTCACGGCCTTGTCGTCGAAAATTGCTATATTCATGATGTGCAGAGCGCTCACAATAACAACCGTTCGGATAACACATGGGGCGCCAATACGTACTTCGGCATGCAAATGGATAACCCCGGTAAGGCTGGCGGCGGGATTGGTATGGTGGTAAATAATGCAATTATACGGGGGAACGTTGTCCGGCGGACTTCATACATGGGTATACGTACCATGAATAATATCAATGCCGGCGGCGGGGATTTCCTTATGGAAGGTAATTACATAGAGACGGTGTTCGGTGATGCCTTTGTCGCAGCAGGATTAAAAGGCGACATCAACAACTGGAATCTGGTTCAGCACAATATTGTTAAAGATTCCTGCGCCGCGCCGAACCATGGGGTCGGCAATTACGCAGCTTTCTGGTTAATCGCCGGTACTTTTAACCTGATTCAATACAACGAAATATACGGCACGATGTACGGTTATGTTGACGGCGAGGCCTTCGATTTTGACGGAGATCAGTATAACTCTATTTACCAATACAATTATACCCACCATAACCAGGGCGGACATGTACTGTTCCTCGGCAGCCAGATGGATAACATCGTCCGCTTTAATATCAGCGCCAATGACGGCATAGGCACGAGAGGCATGTATGTTTTACGAAACGACGGCAATTCTGCTCCGGGCGCTCTGGAGATAAGTACTGCTGCTTCATCATATACGGATTATCCACATTATCAGGCCATTATTCACTATGCATCGAATTTGGGACTTGTCGCAGGCAGAACCATTCCCTTAATTCACAATAATACATTTTATATCGGAGATGGGTATACGGTAGGTCTTTATGGGCGTAATACAACTCAATCTTTTTCCGCATACATACGGTTTTTTAATAATATTGTACTTAAAGAAGGCGCGGGAACCATACATCTGAGTTATGCACACGACCAGTCCCTCACTACTACCGCCGCCGGCGCAGGTTCGGTGGCAAACCCGGCTTCGGGATTACGCAGCAACATTTTTTGGGGGTTTGAAAGAGGCCAGCCGGACAACCTGACGTTTGCACAATCAAAATTCAGGAACGGGAATAACCCCCTTAACAATATTTCCGGTTTTGACACAACGCTTGGCAATGTGTGGAGAAACCCGCAGTTGAGAATCCAGGGAGCCGGTCAGCCCGCTTTACTCCGCCAGCAGCGGGACACGATTTTCCCGGAAGCCGATTACCACAATCCTGCCAGGCTTGATCCTGGCATACTGGGATCATTTACGAGCAAGGAACGGCTGCGCGCCCGTGCCAGCCTGTTTAGTCCCACAAATGCGGCCTTTGTTAGCGGCGGTATGTCTATCCCTTCGGGAGGGCAAAATGGAGGGCCGGTTTCCTCACTGGATAACGCATGGAATGACCGGGGTGTAACAGAGGATATATTTGGCAATACGGTTAATATGCAGAGCCCGCCTTTCGGTGCGGCGGTAATACCTTATACGGCAACTATGTCGGTAACAAACTAATTTGGAGGAATCATGAAAAAAATTACCATTACATTGCTTATAACGGTATGTATCTGCGGTGCGGCATTTGCCCAGGAACAAAAGTTATTTTCCGTAACGGTGGAAGGAGCCGCAGATCCGCTGTTTATCAGGTTTTTTTTCGGCGACTATACCAATAAAGAACCGGCTCTGATGCACTCGGGCAGTATGCAGCCTCCATATTTATATCAGGGAGATTCCTTTGGCATGGTTCAGAGTTTTCAGACTTCCGGTTTTGTCGACGGCATCAGGGGACGCACAGGTTTTGCCTACAATGGCGAAAAGTTGGGCGGCGGTTTGCAGATGCGGATTAAAAATGACGAAGGTTACGGTCAGACTTTATGGGACTGGAGCCTGTGGGCAAAGTTATTTGATGAACGTGTGCGTTTTACGGTAGGCAATACCGGTCAGGGGGGCAATATCCCGCGTTATGCCAATTTTGACGGGTTTCTAAGAGGGCAGATAGGAGAATTGGGAGTTATGTACCCCATCTGGCGCATGACTGCCCGCCCCACACATCTCGTTAATAACCTTGATATAACCCTTAATTTTCCCTACGGCTATACGGAACTGGATTATAGTCTGGGTTTTGCCGAATTTACTTCCACCATGACCAATGACCTGTTTGTACCGGCGGGAGACAACGGCAGAGTGCCGCTGGGCATTCTAACCGACATACGCATTGACCCCGTAACTGTATCATTATCACTGGGCGGGCTGTTTGCCGATATAAGAAAGCCGTTTAAGTCTCCTTTTGAGTCAACCCTTGACGGCGGAACGCTCTCCGATTATGACAAGGAACCTGTCATTAACCAATCAATGAATGCCGGCATCAGGGTAGAATCGTCCAACATTGCCGGTTTGATAAATTTAGCCGCAGTATATAAATTAGCTTATTCCTGGCTCCACAAAACAGAATCTACAAATGCGGCACCGACATTTATTGACGCAAAAAGTTTTGATCATGCTTACGGCGTGTATGCCAACACGGATCTGCCCATGGTTGAAGGCCTGGGGATAACTGTCGGGTATTCAGGGCTGATTAAATCCCTGGAAAATCCTCTGCACAGCAGGTGGAATATCCCGCCATTCACCTCGGATTACGACGATTACCGCCTTACCGAGTACTCGAAAGTGCATTTTCCGGTTTTTCATGGGATCGATTTGCGGGCCCAGTATACGGGTTTCGACCGGCTGGTTATTTCATTCAATAACAACATCAGTTTCGCAAAAGTTAAGGGACCTGACAGGGGAAAAAACGAGTACACCGACAGTTGGGCCTATTATTTCCAGGTTAATGCGATAAGCCATTACCGGCAGGAAAACTATTTGGGCCTCTATAATGCGTTGGGTGTAAACTACCATTTGGACGAAAAAACGACGCTTATGTTCCAGCTTGCCAATCAGATGGGTTTATTTACCCTCACGTATGAAGAAGGTAAAGTCAGAACCCTTATCGATCATCTGGGCTTTTTTGCCGGAATACGCTATTCCTTTGTGGAAAACGATTACATGCGTGCAGTTTTCAGAACCGGCCTTGCCCTGTATTTACATTCATTCCAGCACCAGGAACCGGGTGTCGGCACCCACCGGGCCGGCTGGTATGACTTTGGCATTCCGCTTGCTTTGACGGTTTCGTTTTAGCAAATAATTATATTAAGGAGAAAAATATGAAACGGTTGTTAGGAATTTTTTCGGCGCTTTCCGCCGTCATGCTCATGACACTCGGTCTTGGCGGATGCGATCAGCCTGTCTTCCCGTCAGGCGATAATACTGTCTACAGTTACACGGTGGACAGGCAAATCATTACCAATTACATGTTATCCGGAATCGGCTTTGTCTGGCCCGATGATCAGATTATCCGGGTTACAAACACCGGCCAGGGAACCCTGACCATTACGCCGAGTCTTATTGGCCCGGACAGCAGCTGCTTTAGTGTTACCCCTTTAAGCGCGGGAATTCCGGCAGGGGATTTCCAGGATTTTACCCTTGAATATATCGTGGGCGATCCCGGAGGAGAAACATTTACCGCACTTGTCAGATTCGATAACAACCAGAATATAACGCCGCCTACAGCTACAACGCTTATTTACGGCAGCATCCTGTTACAGGCTGCGGAAATACTGTTTACTCCGGTAAGTAACCCGCCCCTGATGGTGGATGTCCCCGTAACGGTCAGCACAACCGATCCTGACTTTACCTCCGCAAGCAGCTGGTTTACCAGCGATCCCAATGTTGCCTCATTCAATGGCAATGTACTTACACCGCACAGACCGGGAATTGTTATTATCGGTTTTGTATTCAGCGAGTTTCCTCTGATTATAAAGGGGCAAACTTTCTCGGTAGACTCCGACATGCTGAATGTCACGGTTAATATCACCGGCGCACGATGGGGAGACATTTTGATATTCGAAGGCGTTGATACAACGGCAACTCCGGTCCATACACAGCCCATAGGTAATGAAACAGACATCACGCAGCAAACAACCAGAGAGGCTCTCATCATCATGGATATCATGACCCTTGGTCATTTTTACGGATCCACCCTGGCTGAACTTACCGGGAAGCAAGTGACATTTGTGCAGGAACATAACGACTACCGGAGCGCCCCGGTTACGGAAACGCTGAGCCCAAATTGGTTTTCCATAGATTTGGATCTGCCCATTCCCAATGATTCCTGGGATAATGTCGCGCCATGGTATACATCCGTATCTACATCTAACGGCACCAATGCTACATTTCCGGTGAAGTTGGCGGTAGACGGTGTTACTATCGCTCCGTCACGCTGGGCTACTACTACAGGCAGCATACCCAGTACATTAACCCTGATGTTTTCTTCCCCGGTAACGGTGAATGCGGCACGGATTTTTGACTGGCCTTTTACTGCCGGCAGTATTGGCCGTACCAGGAACTTTTCGATTCAATCCAGCGTTGACGGAATCGTCTGGACCAATGTTCACAGTGAGACAGATCGCGGCACAAACGGCATTCCCCACCCTGAATATTCATTTATGTTTAACCAACAGAGTATTTCCGTTACCGCCCGGCATTTCCGCCTGAATATTAACAGCGCGGCAACCACCGACCCATCGATATTTGAATTCGAACTGTTCCTGATCGCCATTCCGGGTCTTGAGGATTTGCTTGATGCCATAACCCAGGCAGAAAATCTTCTGACAAATACCCACATTTCTGCGGCAGGGGACGGCAGCGAATTCCCCCCGGAGCAATTCTGGGTTACCCAAACGGTATGGAATACATTTAATACAGCTGTTCAGACAGCAAAACAATCCAGTGTTGTTGATATTGCCGCAAAAACCCCTACGGAGGCGGTTGTCGCAGCAGCTCTTTCCACACTGAATAGCGCAATCACGGGGTTTAATACAGCAAGGCAGCCGGGTGACCCGCAGGTTGTCCTGCCGGTGATAGCTCCATCCATAAATACAGTGCAGCCCATAACCCAAATAACAATTACAACAACAACGCCCGATGCGGATATTTGGTATACGACTAACAACACCAATCCTGCGGTAAATACCGGAACCCAGTACACAGGGCCCTTCACAATGGGATCGCTTGGTATTACCACCGGTACGGTTACTATTAGAGCTATCGCTGTCAAAGCCCAATGGCGTAACAGCGCTATAGCGGAAAGGACTTATACCATTGACGATAATGTAATAACACATGAGGTTACGTTTAACAGCGCCGGCGGAACCCCGGTTGCCCCTGAGCATGTGTCTCATGACGGACCGATAACAGAGCCCACCCCCCCAACAAGAACGCCGGGATCGGAAGCGGAAATGATTGCCGCAATACAGACAGCGGGTTTGTATCAAACACCGCTGACCTGGCAATTTGACGGCTGGGAAGATGCCGGCGGCAATTTATGGAACTTTACCACAGACACCGTTACCGGCCCCATGACCCTCACTGCCCGCTGGAGCATCTCCCGCACCGCAGTGGCAGCAAATAATATTCCCGCAGCATTTACCCATGTTAACAATGCAGCCAATCCTGCAACCCACTATGTGTATGCGATAAGCGAGAATGCAAATATTGCAGTCCAATCCCTGAGCAGAGCCAATACCAGCTTAACATTGATTGGTCTGGGCGGGGAAAGGATTATCAGGCCCAACACGGTGGGCGGGGCAGCCAGTACCGTAGTTCTCTTTAATATTAATGGAGCTGACCGGACGCTGACACTGGGAAACAATATTACATTATCGGGGCATGCTACTACTACACTTACGGGCAGGCTTATTCAATTACAGAACGGCCCCACATTTATCATGCTTGCAGGCTCAAAAATTACCGGTGTTCAATCGAATAACGCCGATGCCATAATAAACATGACGGGAGACCCCAATGTATTTTCCGCAACAGTTATCTTGAGAGGCGGGGAAATAATCAATAACCATACTTCGTCCACCAGCGGTTGGGCCAGTGCGGGCATAAACAGGGGCAATAATGCGGGAAATATAATTCTGGAAAGCGGCAGAGTCTCCGGCAATACACAGGGAACAGGCTCACCGCCAACGGCCAAGGATATGTTCATGGATCGCAATGTTGAGACGAGCGGGCCGGGGATACTGCGATTGTCGGGGAATGTCGAAATCGGGGTTATTCATGCTTCTCCCAATAACATCATTGAAATTACCGGGCCCTATAGCGGCTCCATCGGCGGCTTTATTGTACGCACCGCCGATATTGCAAACAACGCCGTCTTCGTCAGAGGCACAACTGAATACACCCTCACTCAAAATGACCTGGACAATATAGCCGGCGGTCAGCCATTCGGACGCTGGCTGGAACTGCGCCCGTTAACTAACGATGCTATCCTGCTTGCAACAGGGCAGGGACCATCCAATTTTACCGTTACATTTAACAGCGCCGGAGGCAGCGCCGTCAGTCCGGGTTCAATAAGCGTAACCCCGAATACAGCCATTGGAAACAGCAACAGGCCCGCCGATCCAACCAGAACATTTGCTTCACCGGAAGAATTCAACGCAGCAATTACAGCAGCAGGCCTGTACCGGTATGCCGCGCCGCAGAGCTGGGTTTTTGACGGCTGGTTCGCAGCAGGCAGCAGTACGGCATGGAACTTTGAAACCGGCATTGTTACCGGATCCATGACCCTCACTGCCCGGTGGAGCGTCCCCGCCGCCGTTACCGGAGTCGCAGCGAATAATATTCCCGCGGCCTTTACCCATGTTAATACAAACGACGGGAATTTTGTGTACGCGATAAACGATAATGTAACCAATGCAGCCCAAAGCATGACCAGAAATAATACCAGTTTGACATTGATTGGCCTGGGAAGCGAGAGGACAATCAGGCCGAGCGCAGCAGGAACGCTCTTTACCGTCAGCGGCGGTTTGACCAGAACCCTTATCCTGGGTAACAACATTACCTTAAGTGGTGCAACTTCAGGTACAGCGAGTGCTGCATTGGTTAGCGTTGACAATGCAAACTTCATTATGCTTAACGGCTCAAAAATTACCGGCTTTACCTTAAATAATGGAAACTTTGGTGCGGTGACTTTATTTGCTAGCGCCATCTTTACCATGAGAGGCGGAGAAATTACCGTTAATACTAACAATACCGCCAGTGGTGGATGGCTAACTGCAGGCGTACACAGAGGCGGCCATACAGGCAGGCTAATAATGGAAGGCGGGAGTATCTCCGGAAACCTTGTGCCATCTGGCACTTCTCCGGGACCTGATATCCTGTATGAGAACGGCACTGACACCGGTGATCTGTATATGCAGGGTGATGCTGCAATCGGGCGTATGAATTTTGGAGGCAGCAATATTATCATCATCACCGGACCATTGACTGGTACCGGCGGGATTGAAACCATTACCTTGCGCACTGCACACGCAGCCGGAGCAGTCTTCGTCAGAGGCACAGACACGTACACCCTTACCCAGGCTGATCTGAACAGGCTTCAGGGCGGTGCACCGGGTGGACGCCAGTTACAGCTGCGTCCGGGAACTAACGACGCTATCCTGCTTGCCGCGCCATAATCGGTGACTGACACCAAATAGAGGTTTATATGAGAAGAAAACTGGTTTTAACCGCCGTGTATCTTGTGCCGCTGCTGTTCCTCATGATGTGTCTGGGACCGGTTGACAGAATAATTGAAGAAGGTATTTACCGCATTGACATTAACAGCGGAGATGAAGCCATTGTCTATGCGCCGACGCATGTTGAGTTTGACTTCCCCATTATTTTCCCGCCTGATGATATTGAAATTCCGGTGACCAATAACTGGAATCAAACTATCAACAGGCTGAATGTGCTGCTGACCGGCCCCGACAGGGATATGTTTAGTTTTTCTCCGGGCAGAATTGACAATCTTGAGCCCTGTGAAACAGCATTTGTCACGGTTAAAATGGTACAGGGAAACCCGCGAAGGCCCACAAGCTACCGTGCGGAGCTTCTGGTAGGTTATGAAGGAAATTACCAAAGGCTTCCCATTACGTACCATGTATGCACATTTATTGAAGAAGAAGAAATTGCCCTTACATCCACCGGATTAAGGGCGGGAATAACAAGACAGCCAACAGTCCTGCTGAACAGGCCTTCCGGCCCCGGCGACTGGATATCATTCCATCCGCGTATTGCACAGGTAAACAGCAATGGATTCATGACTCTGCATAGCGGCGGCAATACGGTAGTCGGTTTATTGTCTCCGGCCGCTGATGGTTATCAAATCAGAGGCTGGGAAATAGCCGTATTGCCTGCAATAATTGCAAGAACTGCCAATGATCCCGCCGATACCGGCGCAGTTGAAGTTGCCCTTAATTTCAGTGAGCCGATCAGCGCAGCAGGGAGTATTACCGGTTTAAGCGCCGACATTTTCGGCATACCTCTTGCCATTCATAGTGCATTTTTATTGGAAAATAACATCAGGCTTATCCTTGCCTACCCCATTGAGTTCGGGGACGAAGCGTATATCAGGTACAACGCAAGCGGGAACCTGAGAGATCAAAACGGCGCACCGCTTGAGGCATTTGAGGCGGACGTGATCAACAATGTGATCGTAGATGCCGCAGTAGATGTCACCAGACCCTACGCCAATGTTGAGGCAAGCACTGAAATCGCCGCATTTCCCGTGGCGAATGCGGTTGACGGGAATAACAGCACCCGCTGGGCCACGCCGACCGGAGCGAATGAATGTACAATCACTTTGAGTTATAACGATCCAATCCGGGTAAGGCGTGCTCGTATCGCTTCTTACGCTTCCCGTATCACGAGATTTAATATTGAGTATTCCAGTAACGGTACAGACTGGGAAGTTGTGTACAGCTATACCGACACGCCGGTACAGGGTTCTACGGACAGCAACGCCCTGGTATGGGTATCGTTTCCATTCTCCCCTGTCACAGCAAATCATTTCAGACTGAGGATTATCAACGCCTCTCAGGAGCCGACTCTCTGGGAGTTCCAGCTTTGGGGCTCGCGGCCTTAACGCGATTTTTTAGGAGATTTAATATGGTGAAAAAAAACAGTATGCCGGTTGTTTTGGCGTGTTCTGCCGTTATGGTTTTTATGGTATTTTCTCAAGGCTGCGATCAAGAGGCGTTTACCGAAGTATACAGGAAAGGTTTTATTGACGGCGCCCTCACTGATTCAGAGAAAGAACAGGTGGATAACTCCGGAGCAACGGTGAGTGATCACCAGATGGAAGCCCGGCGGCTTGTGCAGATACGCCCCCACGAGCGGCAGATCCGCTGGCAGGCCATTGAATTCTATGGCTTTATCCACTACGGCATCAATACGTATACCGGAACAACCGGGGTGGAATGGGGCCACGGCCACCCAAACCCTGCCCCCGGAGCGAGAGATCCCCAGAATAACATTATTGAAGATCAACACCCCAGATTGTTCCGGCCCACCGCCCTGAACACCGACCAGTGGGTCGAGGCAATGAAGAGCGCCGGCATGAAGGGCGTTATCGTTACCGCAAAACACCACGACGGTTTTGCCATGTGGGAGACGGCGATACATAACTATGCCATTAACCACCCCGAATCCAGCGGGATTGACGTACTGAGAGAAATTTCTAAATCTGTTTCCAGGGGCAGGATTGAAATGGGCATATACATGTCTTCCGGCGATGGGCACACCCAGGAATTCGGCAATGTTCCGCCCTGGAATAATGTTGTCCTGCCGACGGGAGGGTCTACCGATCCAGATGCTCCCCTTCATCTCATTGATTACAATGAACTATACCGCAGACAGATACGGGAAACAATGGACGGCAGATATGGTAATTACACCAGATGCCCCCAGTATAACTCCGACGATGATTCCCTTGAGCATTGGGATTTGCACTTTAACCATAAATGCGGCGAAATATTTGCCTGGTGGATTGACGGCGCACAGGGACATGTTTCAACAAACTATCAGCAATACTATGATTACTCCTCATGGTACCGGACTATCCGTGAATTGCAGCCTATGGCAGTCATTACCGTCGCCGGACCGGATGCCGGATGGATTGGCAACGAAAATGCCGAAGTCCAGCCTTTTCAATGGAGCGTCCTGCCTGCCAACTTTGCCGACGGCCGTGTTGTCGCGGATGCTTCCCAGTTAAACCCTGATGCTCCGCCTTATAACAGACGCGATCCGGATTTTGGCAAGCGTGAAATGATAAGCCAGTTCCGTAACCTTATCTGGTACCCCTACGAAGCGGATGTTTCGATTACACGGAGCGTCACACCAACAAATCCGCCCAGCGATAGTTCCCACTCGCGGTGGTTTTACCGGACAGGCACTCCCTGGGCTACATACTCGACCGCGCAACTACTTAGTATGTACGAGCGCTCGGTCGGCGGCAATGTCACCCTGCTTTTGAACATTCCGCCTAACCGCGAAGGCCGCTTCTCCCCGCGTGAAGAGCTTAATTTGGCGGCAATGGGCGTTGCGATACGGAATATTTTTGATGATAACCTGTTAGCCATTCCCGGTGTAACCGCCATGTCGGGGCCTGCCGATCCCATGCACCCCGCCTCAAACATCCTCACTGACGATGAAAGCTACTGGCGCCCCAGAGGAGAGCGCGAAGTTGCCACTATCACCATAACCCTGCCGGAGGCACAGGACATTACCCATGTGGTATTACAGGAACAAATCCGCCAGAGCCAGAGGATTGAACAGTTTAATATCCAGGTGCGCTCGAACGGCGAATGGGTCACGGTATTTCCCCATACACCCCCTTCAATCTTTGGCAACTATGCCGCAGAAACAGTCGGGTGGAAAAAGATTTGCCGCTTCCCCATGATTAACGCCGATGCAATACGGATCAACATAACGGAAAGCCGCCTGTTCCCCACCCTGCGTTTTGCCGGAGCATATCTGGATAAAAACATTTAACAATAGATTGCGCGTTTTTTCACTTAGAGGGCAAATTTTATAGTATACACCGCGCCTTTCTCCATGCTGATGACCAAATCGCCGCCGTCCGCCTGTGCGCCTGCCCCGCCGCCGTCCTGCGTACTTACCCTGGCGGTGCCAATGCCGGGATACTTAATGCGGAATGTACCGCCCGCACGGGGGCTTAGGGTCATTGTACGCAGCCTGCCGTTTTCCCATTCGCAGCCAATGACAACATTGCCCCTGGCAACAAGGCCGTTAAAACTGCCCGAGGGCCATTCTGCGGGAAGCGCCGGCAGCGGCTCAATGATATTGCCGTTGCTCTGCAGGAGCATCTCTGCAACTCCGGCTGTACCGCCGTAATTGCCGTCAATCTGGAACGGGGGATGGGTATCCCACAGATTCGTCAGGGTACCGGTCTGCAGCAGGGTTTTGAACATACGGTAAGCGCCTGCGCTGTCCTGTGCGCGTGCCCAGCACAATAGCCGGAATGCCATGGCCCAGCCGGTAGATTTGTCGCCCCGCATTGTCAGGGTCACTTTAGCGGCCTGCAGCCATTCGGGCCTGCTTGAGTTGATTGTCTGGCCTGGTAACAGGCCTTTTAGATGAGAAATATGGCGGTGATGCGGGTCGCCAATTTCACCGTAATGCCGCTCTTCGCGGTATTCTTTTATCTGGCCGTCTTCCCCGATAATAACCGGATCGAGCTTATCAATCTGCTCTTTGACAATGCGGACAATGGCATCATCTATGCCCAGTATTTCGGCGGCGGCAATGAGGTCTTTGTGGTTTTCGTAGATCATCTGCTGGTCAAAGGCGCAGCCGCTTGTCTGATAGTAATTGGGATACACATTGTCTATGCACTGCTCCGGCGATGATGATGGATGCGCCAGCAGGAGGCCATCTTTTTTGATAAGGGTTTTTGATAAAAAATCCGCCGCGCCGGACAGTACCGGATATACGGTTTCCTTGAGTATATCCGCATCGCGGGTATAATCGTAGTAATCCCAAAAAAGCTTTGCAGTCAGCGCATTCGTTGCCGGGCCGGAATGGCCGCCCGGCCAAGGTTTGTGGATCGTGTACGGCATGCCGCCTGTGCCAATGGCCCAGCCGTTTTTGCCTGTACCCGGCTGATCCATGGGGATAACGTAATCCACATCGGGGTATTCCATGCGGATATGGGCAAGGTAATTGTCGGCAAAGCGGTATGTTAATTTTCTAAAAGCTTTATTCATGGCGACATACGATTCAAACATTTCCGCAAGGTTTGTGGTAAAGGCCGGCCAGTAGTTCATCTGGATATTAATATTATGCCAATAACCCGCGCTCCACGGCGAACTGTCATACTGGTTCCACAGACCCTGGAGGTTGCCGGGCAGGGTTCCTTTCCGGGAAGAAGCGATAAGCAGATAACGGCCATACTGGAAATACAGTTCTTCCAGATAGCGGTCAAGAGTCCCGGCCTTGTAGTCTTCCAAAAGCCGGTCTGTCGGCTTGTCTGAAAGACTGCCTCCCAGATCAAGCTGCATCCGGTCAAAAAAAGCGCGGTAATCGGCAATGTGCCGCTGCCGGATAACCTCATATCCCAGTGCAGCAGCCTTTAAAATGGTGTCAGTCACCTTTTTGTGCGGGTGTTCATTTCCTGCAAGTTTTTTTAAGCGGTCTTCTTCCAGATACGTTCGTTCATCAAGGATATAATTCGTGCCCGCCGCCAATAATACAACAACGCTGTCGGCGGCTTCAATCTTAATGCTTCCATCGACGGCCTGGAGTTTGCCGCCCTGTGCGATTACCTGTATCTGACCTTCATACGAAATGCCGTAGTGTTCCATTTCGCCTGACAGAGTAATCGTATTGCCTTTTGCTTCGACAACACCGGTTTTGCCGATATTGTTCTCTATGCCTCTGCCGCTCGTACCGTTTGTCCCGAATGGTTTAAGGTACGGTGTTTGCGCGCGCAGAGTAAAGGAAAGGCTGCCTTTTTCAGAGGCCGTCAATTTGACTGCCAAAACCCCGTCTGGGTAAGAGGTAAGGTACTCGCGCTCATAGCTGATCCCCTGGAAGTTGTACTTAACATGGGCTGTCGCATCGTTAAGAACCAGGTCGCGGTAATATTCTGATACGCTGCCTTCGTCATGCCCAAAATCCAAATATACTTCGGCAAAGTTGTTGACACCGTGGGGATAGGGGTTGGCCAGGGAAACCTCGGTAACCTGCATCCGCTCCGTATCGGTACGCCCGAAAATATTCACACCGAAATGTCCGCCGCCCAGCGGCAGAGACCATTCTTCCCAGTCCGGGTCTTTCCCTTTTTCGTCATCGGGAGGAATGCCCCTGTTGGGGGCCGGTTTGTCATACCAGAGTTTGTACAATTTGTGCATAGTATCGCTCCTGCAGGAAGTTTTATATTGAGATGAATATATATCATTTCCATAAAAAAAACATACTCTGGCATAAATTTTGCACCTTGACCGTAACAATTGCACTTTCTTTCATGCCATATTTTTTATATCCTGTTTTCATGATGACAGAATATGCTATTATCCCCCAGCCGCAGTCTATCCAGTACCGGCAGGGAAGTTTTCAATGTACCGGAATCCCCCGCATTGCGGCAGGCGATCAGGATTTTCACAGCGAAGCGCAGGTTTTTACCGGACAGATTGCTAAAACTTTTGGCAATCCCAATGGCGCGGAGCACATACATCTGCTTAAAACAGACAGTCCGGCGGGAGCGGAGGCTTACCGGCTGGAAATTACCGGAAAAGAAATCCGCATAAGCGCGGCAGGCGGAACAGGAGCTTTCCGGGGCTTGCAGGTTCTGCGGCAGCTTATTCTTTCGGGTTACCATGACGGAGAGTTGGTTATTCCCTGCGGCATCATTGAAGATGCACCCCGCTTTTCCTGGCGGGGGCTGATGCTGGACAGTTCGCGGAATTTTTTCTCTGTCGAATTTATCAAAAAATTGCTGGACGCGCTGTCGCTACAGCATATCAATATTTTTCACTGGCACCTGACCGATGATCAGGGCTGGCGTTTCCCGGTCAAGCAATATCCACTGCTGACAGAAATTGGCTCAAAACGATATGACAACCGCATTTACCGTTATGTCGGCGGTTTTTACACTGAAACGGAAATCCGGGACATTGTCTCGTATGCCGCAGAACGCCATATCGAAGTGGTACCTGAAGTAGACCTTCCCGGGCACGCCAGTGCCATTTTAGCCGCATATCCCGGTCTGGGCTGTACCGGAGGCCCCTACCGGGTAGAAGATCGCTGCGGCATTTTCGAAGATGTACTGTGTGCGGGCAACGATGACATATTTCCTCTGGCAGAGGCGGTTTTTGACACATTGGCTGAACTGTTCCCTTCCGCGTATGTGCATATTGGCGGTGATGAAGTGCGCTTTAACCACTGGAAAAAATGCCCCAAATGCCAAAAACGCCTGGCTGACTTAGGCTTGAGTGAGCCGCCGCAACTGCAAAGCTGGATTACTTCCCGCCTTGCCGAAATGCTCCGCAAACGGGGAAAAGCCGCCATCGGCTGGGACGAAATTCTTGAAAACACGGAGTTATTCCCCCTGCCGGACGATGTTATTGTCCAGTCCTGGCGCGGCGAAGGGGGGGGCAGCAAAGCCGCCGCTCTGGGCCGCCGTGTTATCATGTCGCCGCAAACAAACGGCTGTTATCTGGACTACCGCCATGCGGACCTGCCCGATGAAATAGGCAGGCTCGGTATCGGTACCATTACCCAGGGTTTTAACTTAAACCCGGTAACGCCGGAAATGGACGAAAAGGCCGCTTTGCTTGTTCTGGGGGGCCAGGGAAACTGCTGGGCCGAAAATATCTACGCCGGAAAAATCGCCGAGTATATGATTTTCCCCCGTATCTGCGCCATCGGCGAAGCGCTTTGGTCAGCCAGGAAAGACAGGGATATTAATGAATTTGCCAAACGGCTGACTGTTCACCAGAACCGGCTTGATAAACTTGACCTGCTCCAATACCGGGGTCCGCTGTAAACGAAGGAAGCATGCTATGGCTGAAGATTTGCACCTTTACCTGAACGATTGCACTTTCTTTCTGTGTCAGGCGTGTTATCTTATTAATGCGAGGAGGCCTTTATGAACAAAATTTTAAATGGAAAAACCACAGTGTTTTTTATCCCCTTACTTGCAGCAGCCCTGCTGTTGGCATGCCCCATGGGAAAATATATTAATGTAGACCAGGGAGGCAGGGCGCAATTAGCCGCAGCCATAAGCAGCGCACAGGATATAGCGGCTAATGTTCATGAAAGCAATGACGGCGAAGATATCCCCGCAAGCCAATACTGGGGCTCAGCTGCCGAAATTGAAGCTTTCCTGGATGCGCTCGAACATGCCATTGAAGTCAACGGTGACGCAGATTCCACCATTATTGAAATCAATGAAGCGCTCACCTTATTAACCGCAGCAGTCAACGCCCTGCAGCCGGGCAAAATGCAGCCGAACCCCAAAGAGGAACTCGCCGCCAAAATAGCCGAAGCTCAAGCGATTTTTGGAAGCGCCAGCCCATGTCCCAACGGAGACGGTTCGAGTAAAGAACCAAGCGAATTATGGGTTACCCAGGAAGTCTACGATGCCCTCAATGATGCGCTGCAAGCGGCAATAGCGGTGAACAACAATCCTGCCGCCACTGAAGATGAGATAGCCGAGGCGCTTGATGAACTTGAAACCGCATTGGACGATTTTGATCCTGAGCCGGGAACCGCAGCCCCCGGCCCGGTTATTACCGTAAACCTGCAAGGCATAAGGCTGGGCGAACTGTCGCTCTTCCAGTCAGACGGGACAACTCTTATAGGCACAGCGATCCCGCTAACAGAGACAACAACAAATACATCCACTAATCATACGAGAGCTTCTGCCTACGAAGTGAACATCTCATCCTCATTCATCGGCCAGAATATAATAGTCGAGCAAAAGTTTGGCGCAGAAACTGAAAGACAGACCGTTTCTGTAACCGAAACAGGCGGCACAGCCAATATTAACCTGGTCCCGGCAGCCCCGGCTTACACGAACATTGCCCCCTGGTATTCATCGGTGATTGCCACTGCTGCAACAGAACATGCAACAAATTTCCGCGCCGCAAACGCAGTGAACGGAAACAGAGCAGGCGACACCGATGCCAACAGGTGGCAAACTGCCGCCGGCAGCCTGCCTGCAAATAATTCTCCCACTCCCGCAACAAACCCCATCCGCCTGGCTCTGGAGTTTGCCCAACCCGTACCGGTGAACGCCGCATGGATTTTTGCTTCAGGCGCTACAGCTTCATGGATGACTTCATTTAGTATTGAAGCAAGCGATGACGGGAATACGTGGGTAATGGCCCATGACGAAACATCACGTATAACTGTTCTGCCCGGCCCTACCAATGCAGGCGCAATAGGTTACCACTTCCTCTTTAGCCAAATGCATACCGCCCGGTATTTCCGGTTCAGTATTACCGGCAGAAACGGATCCCAGAACAATGTAGGGGCATACAGCATTGAGTTGTACAACGCCAACGACCGCAATCCGCTGCGTGAAGCAGTAGCGGCAGCGAAATTAAACCTGGCATCAATAACCGAAACCGCAGATAACGCGAATGATGTTCTAGAAGGCGTGTGGTTTGTGAGCGCCGGTGCCAGAGCTGCCTATACTTCGGCTATTGACACAGCAGATGCTCTGGCCGAAAAATTAACCGTAACCGGTGGCACAGCCGGTAGTGCCGGCACTTACAATGCGGCAACGCTTGCCACTGAGTCGCCCACTGCTGCTGAATTATCTGATGCATTAACCGTACTATCCGGCGCCACCGGAACATTCAATGCGGCTAAAAGGCAGGGAACATGGGTTACTGCCGGGCCGATATTTGCCAGCGCACAAACGATCCTCGCAAATGCCAATGATAAATTTACCTACACTGTGGAACTGGTATTCAATGAAGCGGTAAGCTCCGCCAACCCGGCAAACGGATTTTCGATTAACTTTGCCGGAAATGTGCGCCGCATCGATAGTGCTGCCATAAGCGGTTCAACAGTAACATTTACCCTGCATCCTGATGATCCTATCGGACAATCAGGCGCTCTCACCATCAGTTACAGTCCCACAACAGGTTCAATTGTCAGTGCAACAACCAGTCAGGGCGCCGATCCTATCGCGAACGCAACAATAACAAACAATATTACGAATACCGACAGCCCGTGGATTACCCGCGCATCGGTTACGGCAGCCAACGTGATACAGGTAACATTCAGCGAACCGGTGAGGATTGATACAACCAAAACGGGATCTTTTTCAGTAAAAGTGAACAACCAGCCCGCCGTCCGGGTAGGGCAGGTAAGCGGTAATACCGCACCTATACTGGACAGATCTATGACAACCAGAACCGTCAGCAACGCAACTTCGGCAGGCGGGGTTTACAGCAATACCTGGAATCTGACCGTGAGTGGAAACGCCGGTTTCGGCGAAATTCTCCGCCTGGCCTTGACCGATGAGACGGTAGCCAGTGACCGGGGCGGCAATCCGCTGAGGGGAACCATGCAAGAGTTCATTGTGCGGAACCTCGTGTCCAAAACCGAGACTAACCCAAGCACGGCAGGTTTCTACCTCAACGGTACTCCGGTAGACGGCTTTACCGCCAGCGCAAATAACCTTCTCTACCAGGAAGCCATCGACTGGCTTGTTGCGAACGCAGCTACTAATATTCCTACCGGTACCCACGGCACTACCTACACCATCGTGCTGGGAGCCGACCAAACATTTGCGGGTACAGAATCTTTTTCCGCAGCAGAGTTCTCCGTTGATACTTCTTCAGGCAATAATGTTGTGCGCGCCCCCGACCGCAGCTTTACCATTGTTCTTGCCAGCGCGGCAGGCACGGGTGAAAACGTGATAACCGTAACCGGAAACGGTTCCGCCCTGAGAATCAGAAACGGCATCACCTTAATTATCGAAGATAATGTAGCCATTGAACACGAAAACCAGGGCTTAACCTCCGGTATTCCCAATAATGCGGCGTTAATCATGGTGGCAGATGGCGGCAAACTGATACTGAACGGCGGAGAAATTCGCAAAAATTTCAGGCGCGGCGAGGGCGCGGCAGGTGTTGATCTCTGGTCAGGCGACGGCGCAGTAGAAAATGGCGGTGAAGCCTATTTCATTATGAACAGCGGAAAAGTAACGGGGAATAATCTTGATATTACAAGTAATCATGTATGTGCAGCCGGTATTGCCCTGTTCATCAAAGCCTTTTTCGTGATGCATGACGGGGAAGTCAGCAATAATGCGGCAACTCTTACCAGCGGTTTGACTACCACTACTGATCCTTATAGTCATGCCGGCGGAATAGCAGGGTTTGCCAATGCTTCAAATGCAGCCGGACAGCAAGGCCGGAGTAATATGTATGGTGTTTATATGACCGGCGGGGCGATACAAAACAATGCTGTAAGCGGTACCGTAGGTACAAGAACCACGCATTCTGCAGGTGGTATAGCTATGCGCGGTACACTCCAGAAAACCGGCGGGAGGATACAGGGCAATACCCAAAGTGTTTCGGCAAATGGTGTGAAGGCGCATCAAATTGTCATGAACCGTTCGAATACAAATAGGCAGAATAATAACGCATTGACTTTGACCCAAAATGATCACCTTTGGAAGAACGGAGACATGGACGATGATTTCCTTCTGTTTGCCGAGGGGGTAAGGGCTGTCGGCGGCGCTAACAATAATAACGGGGGTTCTATCAATATACCGTCCTTTGTCCCCAACAACTGGGAGAATTAGATACCAGACACACTTTCTTAAAAGCCGCCCGCATCGCCGGGCGGCTTTTTTTGTTATACGATGGGACATTTCTCACGCCACTATTTTTGCAGCGGGGTTGCTTATCTCGATAGTCAGTGCGATAATAGGAACTGTGCTGGTCATTACATACGAGGAGAATAAATAGCTATGGAAATTACGCTGTATGTCATCATAGGCATTATGTGCCTGTCAATCGCATTTAGCATATTCGGTTTAGCTATAAAACCCTACCTGGATAAAAAAGAACAAGCACAATCTTAACGAAAAAAATCTTGACACTAAAGCAAAACGGCTTTTCCCGCCATATATAGTATATGGAAACAGAAAAACATGACGGTAAACAGGAACGAATTCCATGGCACCCAGCATTTGTTGAAGCACTGCAGATGGAATTGGAAGCTTACAGGGACATACTTGAGTTCATTCCCGAATGCCAGCTAACCTCCGAACCGCTGCGAATCGACTGTGTTGTTATCAAAAAGGCAAAAAATGTCGTCATTAAAAAGAACATTGCCGCCATCTTCAGGGAGGCAAATCTGCTGGAATACAAAAGCCCCAGCGATTATATCTCGGTAGCCGATTTCTACAAAGTCTACGGCTATGCCTGTCTGTATGCTTCATTAAAAAAAAATCCGGTAACCGGCTTGACAGTATCGTTTGTCCAAAGCCGCTATCCTGCAAAATTGTTGAAACACTTAAAAGAAGTCCGCGGATATAAGGTTGAAAAAACCGGTCCAGGGATTTATACTGTATCAGGCGACATACTGCCGATACAGATAATTGATAATCGTAAGCTGCTGGCCAAGGATAATATATGGCTTAAAAGCCTGTATAACCGGCTGGATCTTAATGTTTTCAGGCAGATAAGCGCTGAAGCCGCAAGTAAAGATAAAGATGCCCGAATACAGGCATATCTAAATGCAGTTTATATGACAAATAGCAGGGTAATACAGGAGGAAATTCAAATGGGGAAAGCAAAATTAACTCTTGCAAAAGTACTTGAAGATGCTGGTATGACGGCAGAGTGGGAAGCCAGAGGTGAGGAACGCAAGGCGTTTGACATTGCCCGGAATCTGCTCAACCTCGGGTTTCCTCCGGAGACAGTTGTTTCTGCTACAGGGCTTGATCTTGATAAAGTACAATCGTTGGAGCAGTTTTCAGCGGTTAGCGCCGGATAGTATGCATCCCCCCCATTAACAGCACACTATTTTTTCTCCCCAAATTTCTTCATTCCTCCGTGTCCACCGTGTGAAATTCCTCGAAAACAAAGAAATTGCACCCTTACCTGAAAATATGTAATTGTTTTTTTTCATAACCATATTATATTATAGGCACATTACTGTTATTCGGGAGTGTTTTTATGAAAAAAATGCGTTGGAGACGGCAGATGCCGGGTTTGTTCACGCTTGCCGCGGTATTGGTATGTACCGGTTGTCTTGTGGACGGTCTGGTAACCGGGAATGTGGCTTTTCCGTTAACTGATCCGGAAGGGCCGAGTTTGTCCGGTGTTTTTACCGCCGCGCCGGTTCTGACATTTTCCGGGGATATACAGGGCGGAGGGCCATACGACAGAGACCGGATCCGGTTCAGTTTTACCCCTGCATCTCCCGGCAACAATGTAACATATACCGTATATTTCGCCGAGGGCATTGTGAACGAGGCCGCCCGCATTCGTCAGGATTATGTTCTGGTAACAGAAAGACTTAGCGGCATAGAATATAATTTTGCGGGGAATCCGGGAGAATGGTACAGCGCTGTTGTCGTTGCCAGCCGGGGAGAAGACGAAGCGGTTTCGGCAGTCCGGCAGTCCTCTTCATTCAGCGGCCTGACAGAGAGCCAGGGAACCGGTACATTGCAGTCACGCGGCAGAACGACTGTGCAGGGGGCCAGAACGTACTTCATTGACTGGGAAAACGGGGATGACGAAAATGACGGTTTAAGCCCCCTGTCAGCCTGGAAGACATTGACGAGGGTAAACCACCACCCCGAGTTCCTGCCTGGCGATCATATTCTATTGGAAGCAAACAGCACGTGGAACGGCGTCTCCGTAACGAGGGACAACTTTGTACAGCAAAGGAATGAACGGGGCAACGGCGGGATGCTCCGCCCCCGTGGCGAAGGCGCTCCTGGTCGGCCCATTGTAATAGACCTCTACAGGGTAGAAAAAGAAGACGATATTATCAAAGCCGTTTACTACAGCGCCGATATTCGCCCCATTATTAACGGTAACGGGACGCCCTACATAGATGGCGATAACCCGTACGCGAACTCAGGCGCCATACACATGAATGACCAGTCGCACTGGCATATCCGTAACATAGAGGTTACGAACAGCTTTGACTTCCCCTTTCTTGCGGAGATTCCGGGTCTGCGCGAACGGCACTGGCTCAAATGGAGCTACAATACATCAAGATACCCATCAATAATTGGGGCTTATGACTCAAGAGAACCGCACTTTGGGGTTCCCAAACCCTTATACGGAGTCTATGTGCGCGCAGACTATAACGAAGTACCCATTACCGGAATATTGATTGAGCATATCTATGCCCATGACATTCAGAGCCTGCACAGCAACAACCAGGATATTGCGGCGGACTGGCGGCACAATTATTTTGGTTTTGATAACGGCCGGCCGGGTAAAGCCGGCGGGGGAATTGCCGTATCATTTACCGAATCAACAGTGCAGCATAATATTGTCCGGCGCGCCTCATACATGGGTATACGGACGTATACAAGCGACCGGTATATGAGCAAGCTGAATAATTTTATCGGAAACTATATCGAAGATATTTTCGGCGACGGTCTGGTAATCAGTTCTACGAGAGGCAACCCCTCCGAATGGAGCAGAATTGAGCACAATGTTTTCAAGGAAACAAGCGCTGCGCCCAACCACGGCACGGGGAATTTTGCGGCATGCTGGGCGATGAACTCCCGCTACACCCTGTTCCAGTTTAACGAGGCCTACGGCACGGTGTATGGCTGGAATGACGGTGAAGCCTGGGACATTGATATCAACTCGAATGAAACAATTTACCAGTACAACTACAGCCACCACAATGCCGGCGGGTCGCTGCTTATGATGGGCACGTCCAACGGTATTTTCCGCTACAATATCAGCGCCAATGACGGCGCCGGTACCAGGTTCATGCACGCGCTCCAGAATGACGGTTTTGCCCCTCCTGACGCGCCTCCTGTCAACACAAATGCGAATTCATACACAAGCTGGAATAACGGTCAGAATATTTTCCACTACACGTATACGGGTACAACGGCCCATGCCAACGTCCCCCTGATTTACAACAATACATTTTTTATCGGGCCTAATGTTAATTCGGTCGGCTTGGTCGGGCATAACGCAGCAGCAGCGGTGAGCAAATATGTCCGTTTTTATAATAATATCATACTCAAGGCCGGAGACGGCATTTTGCACCTGTCTTATGGGCAGTCAGGCAGCGGCCACCCTGACGGGTTTATCATCAATCCGGCATCGGGCTTCAGAAACAATGTATTATGGGCCTACCGCGAGAACCCGGCTGTGGGCGATTATACCCGCATCAGAAACGGCGCCGGTATGGCCATTGAGGAACTGACAACGCAGTTTGGAAACCGCTGGTTCAACCCCCGGCTGAAAATTTCGGAGCCGGGTATGTATGCGGTGCTTCGCCAGCAGCGCAATACGGTTTTTGCCGACACGGATCAAAACAACAATGATCCTGACAGGCTTGCGGCATTTACCAGCAGGGAACGGCTGCGCAACCGTGCCAGCCTGTTCATGCCCGTTGATCAGGCAGCGTTGAATGCTTTACGGGTAGGCATGGTTATTCCCGGCACAGCCGGCCCAACCATAGACGGCGGCTGGAACGATGGTTTCCGGACAATGGACAGGACCGTAGGGAACATTCCCAGTGTTCCCGCAGCGAATGCGCAGATGCTGTGTTTCTTTGGTTATCCAATTACAAACCCGCCCGCGGTCGGTGCAAGTCAGGGGTATTTTGACCATGCCAGATACGACCCCACCCGATAATTTAGGGGCTAAAATTTTTAGATAAGGAGAAAATGATGAAAAAGATTGTGTTCGTAATTGCTTTTTGCACCTTAATTCCCGCATTTCTCAGCGCAGATGAGGACAGTGTATTTTCGGTGACAGTGGACGGTGTTGTCGATGCCATGTATATCAGGAGATATACCGGTGACTATACATGCAAAACGCCTGATATTGCCGGCAGCCCATACCGTTACCAGGGGCTTGGACAAAGTAAATTTTTCCAGAGTTCTGCGTTTGACGACGGCATCAAGGGCAGGGTGGGCTTTGCCTACAACGCCGAAAATCTGGGCGGATCCATGCAGTTGCGGATGTCAACCGACGATTCCTCACATAGAGATGTTGATTGGTCTGCATGGCTGCGGTTCAACTCACTGTTTGATACGTTTGATCTTCGTGTTCTTGCCGGCAACACCGGCCAGGGCGGACAGCTCCCCCGATTTAACAACTTTGATGGCTTCCTGAAAGCATACGTCGGGAGTTTTGGTGTTTTGTATCCCGTCTGGAGAAAAAACGGGAACTTTGTTTTTGGCAATAATTTTGACACAACGGCAGGATTCCCCTACGGTTATGATGCCATGGGCGATGATTTTGGTTTTGTAAGTTTTTACAGCACGGATACCGCCGACTTGTTCATGCCGGTAGGTTTTAATATCCGCAGGAACCTCAATATCCTGACCGATTTTGTATTTCATCCGTTTACCGTTACTCTTGCCACCGGCGGTTTATTCGAAAACGATTCCGTACCCACAAATGATCCTTTTAATTCTGATCGGGGTGAAGATATGAGGGCGATACTTTGGGATAATGTACATGATCCGGCCGCCATAGGGGGCATTAATTTTGGAGTCAGGGTAGAAGGTGCGCAAATCGCCGATTTTATATCTTTCGCTGCGGTTTATAAATATACCGAATCGTTCCTCACAAAATTGACCGCACCCAATCCGTCAAACAGCATTGAAGAAAGGAAAACAAACCATGCCTACGGATTGTATGCAAACTTTTCTCCTCTTGAAGATCTGGGTGTTTCAGTCGGGTATTCAGGGCTGTTCCAGACGTGGACGAACACTTTGTATTTAGTAACCACTGTGGACAACAGTGATCCTGATCGTGAGCTGTCTCAATACGGCAAAGCCAGGATGCCCATATATCACGGCATTGACCTGCGTCTTGTTTATACCGGACTGGAAAAATTCACATTCACCTCAAACAACAATTTTACGTACGCCAGAGTGCGCGGGTTAACTACGGAAGAATTTGAAAAAGGTATGTTCAGCCAGGGGTGGGCTTATTCCAACTTGCTTGGAAACCACGGCGGCGGCGGGGAAAACCGCAGAGAGCAGTATACCGGTATTTTTAACGCGCTGGGCGCACGGTATGCGGTGAACGAAACTTTATCCGCTGAAGCATCCGTTTCCAGCCAGATGGGAGTATTCATACTGCAATGGGATGAAGGGGATAACCCGGTCAGCTATACCCATTATCTGGGGGCTTATCTGGGCGTATCCTGTGATGTTTTCAGCATAAGCAATGACAGGGTCAGAGGTACTCTCCGGGGCGGTCTGGATTTGCGTTTATCATCATTCGCGCATCAGAGGATTATCCAGGGGCAAAGGGAAATTAACACCCATAGAGCCGGGGTTATTGAATTTGGCATTCCTGTTTCGTTAAGGGTACAGTATTAGGAGGAACATTACATGAACGGTATTTTAGGAAAAACCGGCATAAGCTGGCTGATACTGCTTGCCACGCTTACTGCGGGCGTGCTGTTCACAGGGTGTCCGAATGATCCTGAAATGAAAGTGCCGCCACCGCCGCCGGTAAACAAAGCCGGGCTGGGGACAAGGATAAGCGAAGCCGAGCAAAGAATGGACGGCGTTCTCCCAAGCCTGGACGGCGCTGATGTACCCACATTCCTGCAGTGGGTGCTGCCGCCGGTATATGCAGCTCTGGAAAATGCGCTGGAAAACGGAATAGATGTCTTTAACGATCCAGCGGCTACCAGCAGAACAATAGCAGCGGCTGTTATGGATATTGTGGACGCACTGGATAATTTTCATCCGGCTTCCGGGACAAGCGCCATTGACAAGGAAGCATTGTTTCTTTTAATCCTTGAGGTTGACGTGCGCCTTGACCAGGTGAGAATAAGCGAAAACGGTCAGGATGTCCCGCAAAACCATCAGTGGGTAACGCAGGCGATGTATGACGAGTTATTAGCCGCGCGGGATACGGCACTGGATGTATTTAATGATACTACGGCAGATCAATACATGGTGAATCAGGCGCTGATAGACCTGGGAACAGCGGCAGACAGCTTTACTCCGGTAAACGGCTACCAATTTGTGCCTCCCGTGTTTGCCCTGGCGCAGGCTGTTCCCGCTGATGAGTATGCCATATCTACCACGACGATAGAGCTGCACTTTGACGCGGAGGTATCCGCCGGTGCGGGTAATCCAGGAAATGGTTTTACTATCAGCAGGCGCAGGGCAACACTTCCCGTTACATCGGCGGTAATAGACGGCGCAGTTATTACATTTTCAATGGGAATCAACATCATATATGAAGATGATGTAACAATAAGCTATAATGCCGCTGCCGGTTCGCTGGTTTCATTCCATAATAATTCATTTCCCATTGTGTCTTTCACCGATCAACCAGTAGACAACCGCATTCTCCATGATAAAGATATCTGGATTACCAAAGCGGAGGTCCTTACCGGCGCTTCAAACCAGATACAGATTTCTTTCAGCGAGCCGGTCCGCATTGATAATGCGGCAGCCTTTACAATAAAAGTAAACGACCAGCCTCCTGTACGTATTGGAAATTTCGGCAATAATTCCGCACCCCTGCTGGACATGGCAATGACAACACGGACGGTTAGTTCGCCGGTTCCGGTGGGAGGCGGCCCGTTTGCCGATACCTGGACGCTCACCATGAGCGGAGCTGCAAGACACGGTGAAATAATTCGCCTGGCGGTAACAGAAGAATTTTCTGCCGTTGAAGAAATCGGCTATCCGATTAAGCCCATGCAGGAATTTATCGTAAAAAATCTTGTGCCAAGGGGCGGGTTTTCTTCTACTACAGCCGGTTTTTACCAGGACGGCACAGCGGTAGGCGCCGTTGCCGCAACCCCTGCTGGTACACTGTACCAGAGGGCCATTGACTGGCTGATAACAAACGCCAACTCCCAGGCTAACGGCAGAACATATACTATCGTTCTGGGAGAAAACCAGACATACGACACGGCGGCTCCGGCCCGCGCAGGAACATTTACCCAGGCGCAGTTCTCCAATAATGTCACAGTTTCCGGAGGCCAGGTGCTCATGCCCAGCGCCGGTTTTACCATTGTCCTTGCCAGTGCGGACTCAAACGAAAAAGTGATCACGGTAAGCGGCAACGGTTCCGCCATGGTTATCAGGAACGGTATCACCCTTATCATTGAACAAAATGTTGCTTTTACACACACAAGCGCAACAGGCAGCCTCAACAATGCCGCGCTTATTGATGTGCGGGACGGCGGCAGGCTGATCCTGGACGGCGGGGAAATCCGCGGCAACCGCAGAGACGGTAATGGAGCAGCAGGTGTCGCTATGTGGGTTGACGACGGCTGGGAACAAAGCAACCAGCACGGCCAGGGTTATTTCATTATGAACAGCGGGAAAGTTACGAATAACACCCTGACTATGACCGGCAGGCATGTAAACGCCGGCGGGATAGCTTTGTTTTGTATGGCGTACTTTGTGATGCACGACGGGGAAGTCAGCAACAATACCCTTACAAACGGCAGCAGCGGCACGCCCGTTTATACGCACGGCGGCGGGATTACCGGTTTTGGCAGCATTCAGAATGCTGAAGGCAGCGCGTCGCAAAACCGGGCCAACATGCATGCATTCTACATGACCGGCGGCAGCGTAACGGGCAATGCATTCACCGGCAACAGCGGAGCGAACCCCCTGGTATCCGCCGGCGGCATTATGCTCAGCGGCACGCTCCAGAAAACCGGCGGGGTTATAGCGGATAATACAAACACATATAACCAGGGCACCCGCCGGACAAATGTCGCCGTGCAATTCGGAACAAGAAACGGCAATACCGGCGATCACTGGTACCGTAATGCCGATGCAGGCGAAAATGTCATGCTGTTTACCCAGGGTATTAAACCCGGTCACCATAACTCTAACTCTCTTGGACAAATCACAAAGCCTGTGTTTGCCCCGGACAACTGGGAAAATTAATTCGGAGGTGTACGGGCGGGATTTATGCCGAAATGCCGCTTGTACGCTCGCCGGAATGAATTGGCTGAACTGTAACCGCAGCGATAGGCGACTTCTTCGATTTTTAGATGCTGCCTGAGCAGAAGCCGGGCATGGTTCAGCCGGGTTTGTTCCGCAAAAACAGAAAAATTTTCGCCGGTAATTTCCTTGAACATTTGGGAAAAATACGATTCAGAGAAACCGAAATGACGGGCCGCCAGCCCCAGGGAAAGCCGTTCCTCACTAAAGTGTTCTTCCACCCAGGCGACAAGGTCTTCTTTTTTAATGAAAAAATTTTTCTTCGAAAGCTCCGCATGGGAAGAGGAGCAAATGCTGCGAGCAAGCTCAATAAAAATCTCTTCCATTTCCTGCGGCAAATAGTTAAAGTCCAGGTCTTCAATGGCGTCACGCCAAAAATCCGCCAAAGAACCTTCCAAAGATTTAAGAAAACTGCCCTGGAGGTTCGCGTAGAAAATCATAAGCATGCGCTCGCTGAGGCGGATTTCCCGCACATTGGCATTAAATACTGCCTGAATTAAATTGCGGGCATTTTCAAAATCAGCGCATCGCAGCTGGTTAATGAGCTTTTGTTCTACCTCAAGAGGAAAGGAAAATATCATCTGTTGATGCAGCAGGGGCAAGATAGGGTCAATCCAATACAGGTGCCTGTCTTCCAGATTGTCATGTATAAGGGCATATTCCCTGCAAAGCTGGTAAGCTTCCCGTATTTCAAAAATATCTTCATACAGAGGGCTTCCAATGAGCTTATAATGCTCTGTTATATCCGGAATTACTGTGTTTTGAAAAATGTTTTCCAGATATTTTTTATAATCAGCCCAATGTTCCGGTTTAAGAAAAAGAAAAATCCCTATACGGCCCGGATTGCGGTTGTACATTACTGCCTCATCTGCGGGCAATGTCTTTTCCAAAATATCATGAATCCGGTGGTATGTTTCGGTTGCATTGACTTCATCTATTTTCTTCGCTCCTATCACGAGCAGGATTACGCAAAAGCGCCGCCCGGTAACGGAGATACCCGCATATTCAGCCAATGCGGCCGCTTTTTGAGGCGTTTCCCATTCATCGTTGAGAAGCCGGTCAATATAGGCCACTTTGAGTATTTCGTAACGGGAATCGGCATCCTTCCTGAACCGGACATTGGCGCTGACAAGCTGCTTCACGGAATTATTTAAATACCGCAGAGCATTTCCTTTTTCATAGGAGGAGAAGCCGGGGGCTTTGCTTAATAACTGGAAGGCCTCGCCGACTTGCTTCGTGTTCCATGCGGCTAAAAATACAGCATATCCCAGAGTAAGAAATATGGCAGTAATATTGATTATAACCGTAATATTCCATAAGCGCTGCACATTATACAACGCGGCTTCAGTACTCAGCGCGGATACATAAAACAGTCCGTGATCGGAATGGGAGTATGCACCTATAATTCCCGGCCCCCAAAAACCATCGGGAAGCAGCCCGTTTCCCGCAAATAACGCCGGATCCAATTGTTCAGCAGGGAATCCGCCGCCAAGGGAGATCAGCACAGAACCCGATGCGTCATAGATATACAGAGCGCCGCCGCCGGAAAACACCGGGGAGAAATGCTCCCGTATGCGTTGTTCCCGCAGGAGGGAAAAAGTATACATTTCACTGTTGACATCAAGGCGCATCCCGTACAGCATTCCCCGGTGAGGGGTGTTCTCCCAAATAGTATCCATACCGGGGAAAAATACCGGCCGAAAACCGGAAAAACAAAAATAATCAAGAAAACCGGAATAATCATAATCCCCGAATTGGAAACTGCTGCCCCAGGCTTCGCTCATATTGCCCGCCAGAAAACCGGGGCTCAGAACACGGCCGGTGTTTTGACAGAACACCATTATATCCAGCCCCTGTGTGGGAATATCCATCCTGAGAAGACTCTGTATGGCAAGCCAGACAGTAAAATATTCCGCGTCTTCGGAACTGTCCATCCGTTCCAAAGCGCGAATTTGCTCGTTCCTGCGCAGCCTCGTTACCATATTCTGGATATCCCGTATCCAGATATCCATTCTGCCGCTGCTCTCGGAAAGGCGGACTACCATGTTCTGGCGCTCATTATTGCCTGTCACCCTGATTGCCAGCCAGATGGCTATATTAAATACCAGTACGGGAATAATAATAAAAAACAGAAAAGACAGCGAGAAACTGGCGAAAATCTGTCGTTGTTTTTGCATTCTAATGATCCAAAAAAATTATATCAGTAAAGATTTTAAAAAAATACTCTTTTTATCAAAAAATGTATATTGATTAATACCTGTTTTTACCATAAATTACCCTTAATCATTATCATAATGCGGGGAGAACCACTATGTATATAAAAAAAAATACCGCCATTGTTCTGTTTATTATAGCAGTTGTTATCATTGCGGCGGGCATTGCAGTCCTGAGCAGAGACATTCCCCGAATCAGGCAGGAAGCGGCGCTTACCGCCGCCGATTTGGCACAGGCCGATATACTCTACTACGACGGGGTAAAAGCCATCGGCATGGTAAATGGGGAGCCTTTTTTCGAGTTTGATTTGAATGTATATGCCATGGAATTCAGGGCTGCCGTTGCCGCCCATTACGGACAGGCATACAATATAAGCTTAATGGGCGCCCGTTTCTGGGACACAGAATATGACGGCCAAACCCCCCGGCAATTCCTGGAAAGGCTTGCACTGGATGACCTTGTAAAAAACATGGTGACCATTCAGGAAGCGCGCAAGAGAGGCATTGATACTCCGGAAGTATTTCATGACCTTGAAGAAGAACGGGCAGCCTGGAACGCGCCAACAGACGATATTGTTTTTGGGCCAAGAACACTTGGTCCTGCGGAATTCAACAGCTACAGGATTACCGGCATCAGGGACATGCTAAAAACCTATCTTCTTGGAAATGAGCTTGCCCCGACCATTGAGCAGTTACAGGCTGCCTATGATTCCGCCCCTGACTGGCAGAAAATAGCACCCCTCATTGTAACCGGAATACACTTCCGCTGGGATGAGGACACTGTTTCCAACGAAACATTGCGCCCCGTGCTTGAACTGAACCTGAAAGACGGCCTTTCACCCGGTGAGATTGTTCTCAATCTGTCCGGGTCTGTTCCCGGACTTGCTTATGAAGAATTTTCCATTGACAGCCGCTTTATTTCCAGGGAAGACACCTACGAACAGGGGATAGCGGAAAATCTTTGGGAAGGGGACATAGGGTCATGCGTTATCGGGCCGGAAGACAGACCGGAAGTATATTACATCATAAACAAGGAAGGCGGCCATGTTATGCGCTTAGAAGAAGCGCCGGTTGTCGGCCGCAACAAATGGATAAACGACCAGTATGAGATTTTCATAAACCAAAAAATAAAAGAAGCGAGGGTAACATTGTTTCCCCGGTAAATTACCTGACGAAACTATAGCATTCCTTACAAGCTTAATACTGTAAACTTATACCTATGGGGAACCCCAGATCAATCCAGCCGGCTTTAAACCTTTCTGAGTTGTCCGGAGACTGATAGTTAAACGTACGGTTTGCAAATGAAACGCCGCCCCTAAAACCCAGTTTGAACGATTCCCTTACCATCATGTCAAAATTAGCCCCGGCATAAAAACCAAAACAATTAACCATGGAATGGGCGATCCTCTCCGAATCATTATTGTTTACAAGGTTAAAAATACCAAACTGGTTGGAAACATGCACATGTAACTTCAAAGCATCTGTTGCCTCGAAGGTAAAACCCAGGACATTGTTCAGGCCGGTATATCGTTCCGACCGATCGGGATTATTAAAGATTCTGTCTTCATAAGTCCAGGATGTCCGGTATAAGACCGGCTCTCCGTCTTCTCTTTCCGTGTAACCATTCACTCTGGCAAAAGTTATATTGTTATTGAATGTGATTACGAATCTTTCAATGCCTGTATATTCCATTCGCAGGTCAATGCCGTTGAAGAAAGGAAAATCTACCCGTTTCCATGAGGTAAACCAGTATCTCATTACATCATCATATCCGTTAACCCCAAGTGTTTCCATAAATGTATAATTATCCGATATCCATCTCCTCATCATTCCCGAATAACCGATTGTTACCCCCAAATTAAACGGCAGTACAGCGTTTGCGTATAAACCAAATTCATGACTTTGATTTTTCGAGTCAACGGTAAAGCTGCCAACAGAATCCGGATAGGGTGTTTCTTTTTTTGTCAATCTCATTTCGGTGTATTTATACAAAGCCGACATCATCCACATATCGGAAAATCGTTTTGTTTCCGCACGGGCTCCGATAGTAAAAGTTACATCTTCCAGCAAGTGTTCGCTGTTCGAATCGTACATCCTCTCGGCATAGTTTCTGCGGGCCGCATTCCTCCACAAATGCGGCCAGGGGACAGAAAACGGGCGGGCAAGACTTTCCATAAGACCGCCCAGTGACAGGGATACGGTAACCGGTTTTGTTTCTATATCAACGAGGAAACCGGACGCCTCCTGTTCAAAAGCGTTGCCGTATTTATCAAGAACAACGCTTCCGGCAGGTACAAATAAATTGGCGACATTTATGGAAGCAAAATTCACATAACCGGTCGGTATATTCGTTAAACCGTAACCATAAGGGAACACAGTCTCGGGAAGGTTATCGGCATTGCTAAACATATCTGTCATATTATTTATGGGTACCATAACGCCCATGGCATCTTTTCTGAACTGGAGCGGAGCGGCAAAATTCTGATACGACGGTATACTGCTATCCTGCCCTGTTGTTCCGGCAAGCAGACGGACGGAGAGATTGTCATCAAACCACGCCCCCACCCTGATCCATGCATTCCAGTTACTCAGGTGGAAATCAATGTTTTCCATACCATAAGCGGTTAATTGCACTCTGGCGCCGAATCGTTCGGTATTGTAATTGAATCTAACCCATGCGTCATTTCCCGAACCAAATACCGATGACCTGAACGACTGGATTTCATTCCCCCCCTGATAGGGAAAGGGGTCGGGAGCTCTGTCAGTTAACACGCCTTCCTTGGCAAAAGAACCGGTAAATGATCGTAAATAAAACGGATCCCAAACCGAATTCAACCCAAAAGAGAACAGATTATCCTCGGCAAAAAGACCGGCTGTTATAAAAAGGAGTATTGCAAACGCAACAAACAATTTTTTCATTTTGCACCTCTTAATATGAAACATGAATGCCCAGAGGAATGGCAAAATCAACATAACCCGCATTAGATCTTGCCCTGAATTCAGGCTCCTCATAAGAAAATGTATTTAATGCGAATAACAAGCCGCCCGTCAGTTTTGCGTTAAAATGTTTTCCGTAAGCGAAATGTAAACCGGCGCCGCCATAAATTTCAAAACGGTTTATTATAGCGGTTGCCACAGTGGTTTTTCCCTGTTTTAATGTAAAAAGACCTAACTGGTTGGCAATCTGTAAATCCACAATCAGCGTTTCATTTACCTGATAGCTTGCTCCCAGGACATTGTTCAATCCAAAATATCTTTCTGACAGATTGTCATTATCTACCAGCCAATACTCGTATATCCATGCAGGCCTGTATAGATCCCCGGTTCTAAAATCCGGGTCATTGCTATGAGTGACCAGATTTTCATTAAATCCGTTTACCGAGGCGAACGTCACATTATTATTAAAAGATATGCCAAGGTTTTCAATCCCGTTGTAATGTAACCTCAGATCAATGCCATTGTAAAACGGAAGCTCGGCTTTTTTCCATTGCGCCCACCATAAAAGTTCTTTTTCGGCGGCATTCCCCGGGAAGTTGGCGCTCCTCAAATCATTTAATACACTGGTGTTCCATACTTCGTAAAGCCCTGAATAACCGAGAGTTACCCCCAGAGCCGGGAAAAACGGCAGCTCATCTACATTAAAAAATATGCCGAATTCGTGGGTTTGGCCTTTTGTATCTATAGCATGGAAAAAGGTGCCGGCTGGTCCGGATTTTTTTGTCATGCCCATCTCTCTATATTTATACACAGCCGAAACCATAAAAAGATCCATTATTCTGGCGCTTTCCGCGCGAAAAACCACACTTAAATTCCTGTCCAGCAGTAAATTATCCCCATGCGGATCATATCTGCCGGTTTGATTAAACGACCAATACGACTCCAACGCCGACGCGAAAGGACGGCCCATCATTTCCACAAGATTTCCCATTGCCAGTGTAAATGTTACCGGTTTCGTGTTAATATCAAACAGAATACCAGCAGGATACTGTTCCAGGATTTCTCTTGATTGATCGATTATGTTACCGGCCGGTGAAAATACATTGAGCGTATCCACAGTGTTAAACTCAGCGTACCCCGTGGGAACACCCGGCCTCCAATAGCCATAGGGGAAGTTTGTTTCGGTAATATATACGACATTTCTGGCATGATACCTGCTTGTCATGGTACCGGAAGGTATTACAACACCCATTGAATTTTTTTTGTACAATAACGGAGAGTCAGAAACATGATATGCGGGAATACTCCCATACGGGCCGATATTCCCCGCCAGAATCCTGAGGCTGATATTATCATCAAACCAGGGGCCAAGGGTAAACCATCCGTTCCATTCGCTCAGATGTATATCGTTTATCCCGGTGCCGTAGGCGGATAATTTTAACAGAGTGCCAAATTTTTCGGTTTCAAAATTAAATTTAACCCAAATATCCAGACCGTTACCGTAAGCGGGCGGTTGAAACAACCTTGTTTCAGCCCCGCCCTGATACGGGAACGGATTATGCGGAGGAATAAGGGGGTTTCCGGTTTCACCTTTGCCTTCTTCGTCGTCATCGTTAAAAGAACCGTTAAAAGAACGAATGGAAAATACATCCGAAACCGTATCTACCCCAAAAGAAAACAGTTTATTGTCCTGTTCTTCCTCTTCCGCAAGACCGCCGGCGGCTGCCATGAACAAAATCAGCATAGCAATAAGCAATTTCATAATTTACCTCCAATTGTTTATATGTACTACGGTATAACCACCGGTCCGGCGGCTGCGCCTATAGGCGGCGCTGCCGTGTTAATCGGGTTATTGAAAAAGTCTCGTGTAATGCCGACACCGGCTGTCCACGGTGTTGGATAATCGGTAAGTTCATCTACCGATCTATACCCGGCTGCCTGATGACCATGAATGTGACCATTCCATGCGCTTCTCAAAACAGTTGCATCCGTTGTAGTTAAGTTGGCTACTACCGGTAGCACCCGGCCCGCTTCAATAGCTGGGGAACCAGCCTGGGGGCTAAACCATTGCGCCCTCATACGCAGGCGGTCGGGATTGACATAAGCCCTGATTTTTTGCGGGTCATTAAAGTCCGTCTGCGGTAACCGGTCATTCCGTAATTGCCTGAATATGGCGGTCTTTTCGCTTTGATCAAGACTTTGAATTCTTAATTGAGGGTTTATCCACATATTGCCGCTTGTTTGCGTGCTGTCGGGATTGGTATTATTCGTAATACTGGCAATTTGATTACCGCCATAACCGTTGTTGGCATTGCCGCTGTTTACAAACTGGCTCTGGTTTGGCGCCCAGAAAATGTTATTCCTGAGAACGCCGCCCTGGAAACCTCCGGCAGCGGGATTACGGCTGGCTGTCGGCGGGTTGTGGTTGTCGCCGATGCGTACAACACCGACTGGACCGTCTTTTACAATGATATTATTTAAAAACCGCACCTGTTTATTCAATTCACCTGAAGATGATGTATTCCCGACAATGCCAACATCATAGCCGTCCCCGATGTAGAATGTATTGTTATGCACCAGCGGTACTCTCGAATGGTCGGTATAACCGCCCCAGGCATAGTGAATCAGAGACTGCCCTCTGGGATAGTTTACATAGGAATGGTCGTTTGGCCGATCATATTGTGCGCGCGGATCGAGGGGATCGGTTGTTGGGTCGGTAAGCCCGGCAAGCCATTGACCGCCGGTACCGTCATTTACACTGATGTTATAACGGAAAATAGCACGGTTTTGGCTTCCCATAAAGAGTATGGTCCCGCCGACATTATGATGGCTAAAATTATATTGGTAAATAACATTGTTACACTCGCCGTCTACGTCCCATGCCTCGCCGTCAAGGTTGCCGTACATGGTTCCATAACTTTCGTTAAACTGGTACAGAATTCTGTTCGCTACATACGCCCAGTTGGAAGCGTAATTCCCGCTGCCGTGATCGCCGGCATTGGCATCCTTGATCAGGTTGCTTTCTACCAGGGAGTCATAGCTTCTTGACATTACCATGCCGTCTCCGGCAACCATTTCGATAAAATTGCCCCGGAAAACCATATTGTAGCCCCAGTTACCATGCTGGGTACGCAGGCCTTCCAGTCCGGTACGTTTCACTATGCAGTATTGCACTGTTGTTTCAGTCGCGACTACAATGAAACCGCCGCCCTTGCCCCCAGTGGTACCGGGGGTACCGAATTCATTGCTTGTATATTGACGGTAGGAATTACCGTTATTGTTATGCAGGGTCTGACCGTCATGGGCATAGATGTACTCCATTATGAAGCCGCGCGCATGGTTGGGATATTGATTACCGCCATGAACAGCGACAACCGCAAGATTTTTGGGAACAATCCGCTCATCCCAGTGGGTTCTGAGCAAATCCGGGTTAGACGCAATCTCGGGGAACCGGTAACTGTTCGTTGCCTCAAGATTTCTCACATGCCAAAAGTCCTGTTCATTAAAATTAATGGCACCGGACTCTCCGTAGGGATTATCGGCTGCCAGATGCGGAGTGCCGTTCCCGTTAATAATCGGGCGTTTATTGGAACTGTAATACACATTCAACATACCACTGACTTCTTCTGTGTCGTATAAGTCAATGACAATCCGCCTTTCCGCAGTGCCGTTCCCCTGCGGGGACAGCATCCCGCCGTTGCCGCGCGCCGCCAGATGCGCCGCCCGGTTGCTGTTGTAGGAACCTACGCCGTTCCAAATACTGTTAGCTTCCAAAAGAATATGGTCACCGGGCTGGAATACGGTGTTATTTACTTTCTCCAGTGTTCTCCATGCGGTAATGGGAGTTCTGCCGTCATTGGAGTCATTCCCGCGTTCGGCATCAACGTAGTACGTAAATCTGCCCGGCACCGTGGTTTTGCCAAGGGATACCAGAGTTCCCGTTCCTTCAAATTCCATATACCCCTTGTAAGCCTGCGCCTGTAAAACAGCCGAGTTGATTATCTGCCCGTCCAATGCGGCATACACTACAGCGCTGAACCATCTGTCCGGCCGCCCTGTAGGATAGGAAACCGCTGCACCGGGCTGGATGGTTGTATTGGTGACTTCGGCTCTTTGCATGACTGTACCGGCGGAATTTATCTGGCCTTCCGCTACATACACGGTATAACTGACACCGGGAATATCTTCGCCGGCGGGATTTTTTGCCGCCGTAAAACTATACTGTACATGCCCAAAATTATTTACATTCCAACCGGGTCCGTCACCGGTAAAAGTCAACACCGGCGCTGTACTGAAAATAGTGTATGCCTGCGCCTGGATTACAGCCGAAGTTATGGTATAATTTCCTCTCCTTGCGTATACTACGGCGCTGTACCACGAGCCGGGTGTTCCGTCTGAAAAAGTAAAATTCGTATCGGGGGATAACCCGGTAAATACCGTTCCCTGCCGCCTGACAGTGTCAGCCGTTGTTATCTGTCCGGGCGCAATGTACACTGTGTAAATAACGCCTTCGGAGTCTCCGCCGGCAGCCGGTGTAAATCCGTACCGAATCCACCCCTGGTTGGCACTATTCCATTCCGGCACATCACTGGTAAAAGTCAGAACAGGCGCTGTGGTAAAGTCGCCTTGCTGCAAGTCTTCGAATTCAAAAGCCTGCGCCCGCGCAACGGATGAATATGCTTTATCTTCATTAAGCTCGACACGCACCACGGCGCTGTACCATTCGCCTGCGGTCCCGGTGAAGACTTGTGCGGCAATGGGAAGCCTTGTTTCTTCATAAATTTTATTATCTATCACATCATCAACTTCATGATGCTCACCTTCGGCGATAAAGACGGTATAAGCGGCGCTGATGCTTGCATTGTTACCGTCTCTTGCCGGGGAAAAACTGTATTGTATCTTTCCGTTGTCAGCGGCAATCCAGTTTGGATTATCGCTTGAAAAAATCAGTTCCGGCGGCTCCGCAAAGGCCGAATGCCCCCGCCCCTGCACAACCTCGGAAAAATCGGTATAGTTGTCTTTTACCGCCATCACCACGGCGCTGTACAATACACCGGGGGTACCGGCAAAAATGCCCGGTGTATCCGGCATTAGAGGGAGTCCGTCATTGTCTGAAATCTGTGTTCCGGGGCCTCCTGCGATAATAACTTCAATGAGTTCATTATGGTCAGAAACTACACCGGGGACTACAAACACTGTATAGGTAACATCTTCAATTTCACCGCCGAATCTGTCTTTCGCGGCGGTAAAACTGTATTGTATCTGCCCCTGATTAGCCAACCCCCAGTTGTCCGTTTCGCTGCTGGCAAAAGTGAGTTCCGGCCTTGTCGAAAAAACACTGGCATGGGGAATATCCAGGCCTATCCCTTCGCAGGCGTTAAAAACCAATACTGCCGCTAAAACCGTCAGGTTTAACCCTGTAAGCAATTTTTTTCTCTTCTCTTTCATAGCCATACTCTCCTTTTAAATTGTTAATCCCAGTAACTTCGTATCCACGTTGGAATGGTAAAATTACCGGCGTTGCCATTGGCTGTTTTTGAACAGTCAGCCACCAGGACATCGTCCGGGCCGCTGGTAGCATTACGCCGGTACGACTGCGCCGCAGTCATGTTCTGAATTGTCCCGTTAAAGGTAGTCAGAACAACTACCGCGTCTGCACGTATGGCGTGGTTAAAGTTGCTCGTTGTATTTGCCAGGGCCGGATCGGGATTCGCTCCGTAAATGGTGCCGCCGACCTTCATGAATGTGCCGTTGACAATGACAGCTCCCGCAGCGGGCCTGGTATACGTAGCAGCGCCAGTCAGCCGGTTGCCTGCAATTACCCCGCCGGTCATGTAAAAACTGCTCTTTCCGTGGTTTTGGGCACTGTTGTTGAAGTGGGATATAACCGCAGCACGGGGAGAATTCGGATTTGCAGTTTGGTTTACCGTATTGCCGGATATCTCGCCGTCGTGCATGACAATAATTACATTCTGATCAACAGCTATAGTAGAGTGGGTTTGGGCCACACCAGTGCCGGTAGCGGTTAGGGTGTTGCCTGTTATTCTCCCCCGGTTAATCAAAACCATTCCGCCATAAGATCCGCCGCCCACCGTCAGGGCGCCCCCGGTATTTCCATCGCCAGATGCAGAATTATCCCTTATTTCTCCGCCGTCAAGAATCAGCTTGCCACCGTCTCCCAGCATGATAAGAGCGGCGCTTCGGGAAGCAACAGCCGGGTCTCTCCTTAAGACAATGTACTCGTCAATAATCATGGTGATATTGTTCTGCGCCCAGCGGGGTGTTACATTGCCTACATTAATGTAGATGGTCCGGGGGTTAGCGGAATTCACATTCGCCGTTGTTGTGGTAAATATAATGGTAGCGCCGCCAAACTGGCGGTCCCGGAGGAGGTCAGCCTGGCTAAAGCTATTCCATGGTCCGTTCACCGTCACGTTCTGATCAGAATCCAGTACAATGGTAATAACCTCGCCCTCTCGGGGATGATCAGCATGTCTGGCTGACTGCGTACCCAATTTATTGGCGTTTAATATATTGTTGTACATCTGGCCGCCGGTACCGTCTGTAATTGACGTATCCCTCACACCGTTGCGGTAAAAGCCCGCTTCATCTTCCCAGGTATCTTTCACCCGCCGTATTTCGCTGCGGACAATAAACTGGGGTATGACCGGTAATTGTACATCTGCGGCCACGCTCCTTGCCGCGCCTGCCGCAGTGGTGGCAACCCTGATGATTTCACCGTACCGGGCAGATTCGCTCATGGTCAGGTTCCAGACTGCGTTATTGGTCCCCGATACGGGAGAAGCGGCGGTTATGTTCCTGGTGACAATGCCAACATCCATCTGGGTTCCGCCTACAGGGACTGTTACAGAAGCGTAATTAACCCAGGGAGTGCCATGCACTTTTACCTGGAACAACGAAGGCGTTATGGCTACCGGTTTATCAAAGGCAAGCCGCAGGACTAACGGGGCATGGTTTTCTATCAAGCCCCTTACGATCCGGGGCGGCTCTTCATCAATGTTCATTTGAGTGCCGAAATTGACAAGTTCAATAGTGCGGCTAAAGTCTACCAACAGGTTATTATTGGCATCGCTTGCAGTTCCAAGGTTCCTGTTGTAGTGAAGGGTAAAGTCCGTTTCGTTCCAGGACGGCCAGTCATTCATGGCAAATGTCAGGGTTGTTGTGCCGGAGCCGGTAACGCCGGTAAACGTGCGGGCAGTCTCCGACCCTGTAAGGCTAAACCCGGTAGTATTTGCCGTTACCGCCTTGTTAAAGGTGACAACCAGATTTCTGGCGTTTGTTTGGCTGAACGGACTGCCCGCATCAATGGCAGCGCTGACAGCAACAGGCCTGCCATGATCATTTTCCGTAAATCCGGTCAGTGATACCTGTCTGTCAAACGTAGCCACCGCCACATCTGAGGCAGTGTTGTCTACAACATTGCCCAATGCCCCGTTATAACTGAGGGTTACAGTCTCGCCAAAAGCAGGTTTAAGATTCAGGGTAAACGTCAGGGTTGTTGACCCGCTGCCGCTTACTGCCATTATATTGGTGGCTGTGGCGGAACCGCTGACAGAAAACCCTTGAGTGTTGGCAATGTTTACCGCCCTGTCAAATCCCAAAACCAGGCTGGTGGGTGAATCGGAACTAATGGCCGCGTTTTCAGGCACCGGGGGTGTCTGGAACTGCCCCGATGTTATTACCGGGATATTCGTAAAGCTTTCGGCCCTGTTTCGTCCGTCTGAAATACTTCCGGTAACCGAATTGTATGACAGGGTAAGCCCGGCGGCTACTTCGGCAACCGCGGGAGCCCTGCTTAATGTAAGAGTCAGCGTATCGCCGCTTACCAGATGATTCGTAAATGATACACCGGGAGCGCCGTTCAGCATAAAGCCGCCCCGGCCGGATTCGCCGCTCAGATGTTTTGTATATTGAATAACGAGACTGGTTGAAGCGCTTGCGTTCAGTGTAATTTCTTCAACTTCCGGCCCATTATATTCTTCTTCGGAAAAATTAGTGAAATTAATGGTTTCGGATCCTCCCAGCTTACGCCAGCCTTCGGCATCTACGACATTGCCTGTTTCACCGTTATATACCACACGGAGAGCATTGCCGCCTGTTGCCGTAATTTCCGACCAGACAGGCGACCGGTTCAGAATAATGGTTAATCTGTTTGCGCTTACACTGTGGCTCATGTACACGAAAGCTCCGGCAGTGGTATTCTCAATTGAGAAACCCGCAAGGCTTGTCAGTACAGGCGGTTTGTCGTAGGTAATTACCAGCCTGTCCGAAATGCTGTGCTCCAGGCCGTCTATTTCCACAGTCTGCATAGCCGGTCCCGGTTCAACTTCCCGCAAGTTATTCGTTACCGGACGGCCAGTGAAACTTGCAAGACTGACACCGTTATTATTTATTGTTCCGGCTGTATCATTGTAGCTTATGGTTATCACATGCCCGTACAATATGGGATCGGCGCCGGCCAGGGTAAAAATAATTCTGTTGTTGGCAATGGCTGAACTTTGTATTGTCAGATTTGTTGTATTCCTGCTGATGGTAAATCCGGCATGATGAGTCTGGCTGGTTGCGCTTATGTCTCCGTTAAATATTGCCTCGACCGTTACTGTCTGAATAGCGCTTACCGAGTTAATTGTTCCCGCGCTAACAAACAACGGCGGGGGTGCATCCCCAACCCGCACGGAAAAAGCGGCATCACCCGCATGGGTTATTATTTCACCTTCGGGCGTATAACTTACTATTATCAGTGTTACCGTAATGGCGGAATTTGTGCCGGGCGCCGCGTCATTTCTGAATGTCAATGCTCCGGTAGTCCCATTTATGGCGGAGATAACGCTTTCACCACCGGTTCTGGTAAATCTGATCTCATTTCCGGATGCCGCCGCGTCAATTTCATTCAGGTTAAGCAAACCGGCAGTACTGCCGGCAGGGCGGGAAAGCACTCCTGCCTCCAGCGGGTACCTCGGAATCAAGGATACCGGCACTCTGACCACTCTGCCTTTTAATGTCAAAGGATTTGCATTGAGAATATACCCGATTATTACATCACCTGATCCGTTAATGGTGAGTTCGCCTGTATCCGGGTCTATTGCTGCCACGGAACTATTACTGGAGTACCAGGGATTAGAGCCCTTGTCAGGCTCGTTCGTCGTGGCGAATACACCGGTTTTTCCCACATAAAGCATGCCGCCGCTAATGTCAATGTCAACATTGATAAACTGACAGCCAATATAACTGATATCTACCCTGCTGAGCAGTCCGCCCTGGCTGTCATCGGTTGTAAAAAACACAAAAGCATCGAATGTATTATTGCCGGGATCATTTATCAGTAATTGAATGGTAAATACTGCCGAATCCCCTGACGGGATGATCGCGGTTGCCGGAGAAATTGAAAAAATATTTCCTCCCGGCCCGGTTATTTCCGTAAGGATAGTCAGAGCTTCTACGCCGGTATTGGTAATGGTAACAACCGGATCTGCGGGTCTGATAAATTGGGCTCCGGTTAACGTAAACAATTCTATCTCATTATTATCCAGTAAAAAACCGTAAAGAGTTTGACTGGTGCCATTTTCAGGAATAAAGTTATTAATGGCTATTTCAAGGACTGTAGCGGCATTATTAATTTCGGCCTGCGTAGCGTCGTCATCATCCTGTACGATATAGGCCGCTTCGAGAGCGCTATTGAGGTTATCCCATACAAACTGGGTAACCCATTGTATGGATGGTGGTAAATCCGTGCCATCCACGCTGATGATTATACCTGTCATAACTGTTTCAGCATCGATTATTTTTAGATTCAAATCAGTTTTGTCAGCGGCACTCCAGCTTAAGCCCCAATTCCATACATTATCATCCTCAGCGTTCTCAATGGCTGCTACTATATCGTCGTATGAATTCTCTATCTCCGCAATCGTGGGATTCGGCAGCAGGGATACTCTTCTGGCTTCGTCACGGGCTCTTACCAATTCATCGTACACTTCATGCGGAACCCATTTCTGGGTAGTCGCCACATCATTTCCATCGTTAGATCCCCTGGTTATTGCCAGCAGAATATTGGCCTCCGCCACTTTATCCTGAAGCTCCTGCCTTGTTATTGATGATTGAATATTTGCAATTGGCCCCGTTGGAGAAGGACATCCTGTAACCACAAAAATAAGCATTGTGGTTAAAATAACGCCAATTAAAAACCTGTTTTTCATATACACCTCCAAGTAAACACCTGCTTTCCTATTACAATATACCACCAAACCAGCCATTCGCATATATAATATTTACGAAATGTATATTAATATTTTTAGATTGACGGTATCCCATTATTATTGACTATTGCCCTTAATAGGGATAACGTGGTTTTCAAGGATGATAAAGAACGCAAATTTACAGTTTAAGATCGCTTTTACTGTTACAGCGTATATTGTGGGTATAGGGATAACCGGTAATTTGTTCCTGTTTTTTTACCTTCAGGAAGCAGTGTCCCGGAAGTCGGAACAGTTGAACCGGGCATACATCCAAACAGTGTGTTTTCAGCTGGACCGGAATTTTGATAATGTTTTTTCGCTTGCCGCCTTGTGCGCCACAGAACCGGCAGTGCTGCAACTCATTTCCAGGGATTACCGGCAGGAACGGGAGATTATTATAGATTCCCTTGGTGTACAGGACCAGATGAATGCTTTTTTACGGGCAAGCCCGATCAACTCATACATCGACAAACTGATACTTTTTAACAGCCAGGATATATTTGTACAGGCTCAGGGCAGGCAGGTGGGGGCTCCGGCAGACCTGGACAATATCCGGCAACTGTCAATATACACCCGGTTTATCGCCGATAACCTTCCCTGGGTAAGCGGTTTTGGCCAATCAATCAGTACGGTCAGATCACAGGATGCCTACCAACTGCTTTTCCGGGTATACGGTTCTTTCCAATACAGCACAGAAGCCTTCATCTATTTGGAAACCGGGATAGATATGATTACTGCCTCGCTGAGGGAATATCCCTACCATGCCGATAGAGGGAAAATATTTGCCTTCATTCCCGCAAGCGGAGAGGTTATTCTCCATGACAGTCCGCATCTTACAATACCGCAGGAAGGGGGTATGGTTTTTATCCCGCCGGATACGGATTCTTCTTTCCGGTTCCGCGAAGGCAGGCGGAATTTCCGGCTTGACCGGATACCGCTGGAAAACGAAAACCTGATATTGTACAACCAGACAGATGTAACCAGTTTTGCCTTTGACGATCAGAGAATACTCTATACCGTACTCGGAACCGTTCTTCTGTCCCTGCTGGCTGCCGCAGGGATGACATTAGTCCTGTCTGTTTTTTTAACCCGGCCAATTTACGCACTTATCGGCAGAATTCGAAAAATCTCCGTAGAAAAAGATTTTTCCCACGACCCGGAAATTGAAAAGCGGGGAGATGAGATCGGGCTCATTGGCAAGGCGTTAAATGAAATGTCCGCCGACATTGCCAATTACCTGATAAAAATACAGGAACATTACCAGCAGCAAAAAAGTACTGAAATTGCCCTGTTACAAACCCAAATCAATCCGCATTTTTTGTACAATACCCTGGATTCAATCCAATGGATGGCAAAAATTCAGAACAATAACGCCATTGCCGACATTATAAAACGCCTCATCAACCTGCTGCAGGGGATCGCAGGACAGACAGGAGTCATCACCCTGGCAGAGGAACTGCTTGTTCTGGAAGACTATACAGAATTGATGTCCCTAAGGTATATGGGGAGTTTTCGCATAGTGAATACCATTCCCGAAGATTTTCTGGATTGCCGTATCCCTTTGCTTACTTTACAGCCCTTTGTGGAAAACGCCATCCTCCACGGCATAATTCCTTCCGGCAGGTTCGGTACCATTACCCTGAGTACAGCCGGCGAAGGAGAATTCCTTAATATAATCGTGCATGATACCGGCGTGGGGATAGACCCGGAACTGCTGGCAAATATCAAAACGAAAAGCGGCAAGAAACGTCAGGGTAACCCTTCTCTTAACCATATTGGTATAGCAAATGTAGAAGAACGGCTGAAAATGTACTTTGGCGAATCCTGCGGCATCTCATTTACCAGCCGGCCGGGTGAATATACTGAAGCGGTAATAAGAATTAAAATGGAACGCTGAGGCGCTATGTATCGGGTATTACTGGTAGATGATGATCCCCTCGCACTTTCGGGAGTAAAAGGCCTAATCGACTGGGAGAAAAACAACTGCATCATTTTGGGAACTGCTACCAACGGAAATGCGGCACTGGCTTTGATGAGGAAGACGCAGACCGATGTGGTCATTTGCGACATAACAATGCCCGGTATTACCGGACTGGACGTACTAAAACAAGCCTATACCGAATTCCCCGGAACGGTATTCATCATGCTGACGAACCAGGATGATTTTACATTTGCCCGGGAATCGCTGCATTACCGGGTGGCTGAATACCTGGTTAAAAATGAACTGGAAGCGGCAGTGCTGGAAAAAGCGCTGGAACGGGCCATTACGGAGTATGAAACCCGGAACAAACTGCACCGGATTGATGAAACAGACACATTGCTCGCGGCCCGGATCCGGCAAGATCTGATTCAAACAGCGATTGAGCATTTTTTACGCGGTCCTGCCCTGCTGCCCAATGAAATGGCGCTGCTTATGGAAGAAGGGATGCTCAGCAATTTTGCATTTGCATTTATTCCCATTAATTATGCAATCCTGCCGGAATACCCCTATCTTCCCGAAGACGGCTTTAAAAAAATTTTCACATGGGAAATGGAAATCGCCAAGCACCTGGCCGGTTCTTTCTTTTCCCATGTACTGTTGCTGCCATGTCCCCCGCGGAATATTTACCATGATTTATTACTGTTTGCCTGGAATTTACAACCACACACATGGGATTCCGATATAACCCGTTTCAAAGAACAACTTGTCAAGACATCCGGCCAGATTACCAGGCTGGGTGTAGATCTTATCGCTTCAGATTTTTTTGAGTCGGAAGAAGCGGAAAAGAGTCCCGGTCAGGCCCTGTTTAGTATCGAAGATCAGTATTACCGCAAAAAAAAGGGGATGTATTCTGAAGCTGTCCAAAAAGCTCTGCAATATGTTCTTAACCATATTGAAGAACGGATCATGCTGCAGGATGTGGCAGACTTTGCCAACATCTCGCCGGGGTATCTTTCCACCCTGTTCAAGCGTGAATTTAACCAGAGCCTGATGGATTTTATCAACCAGACAAAGATTGATACGGCCTGCGAATTGCTGCGAAAAAATACATTACGGATAAATGAAATTGCCCATACTCTGGGATATGAAAACGCCTTTTATTTCTCCAGGCTTTTCCGGCAATATACCGGCCTTAAGCCATCTGAATATAGAGCAAAAGTTATGAATGAAAACTGATATCATAAAAAATGTCCCCCCAGCTTAAAATTTGCACTTGTAGATAAAATCAAAACAACATAGATTGTAGTTACCCGTATTCTGGAGGTTTACGATGAAGGTACTTGCGCCGCGCAGCACGCTCCGGCAGATGAGCCGGTGCTGGCAGCTCTATGTAATAATGCTGCTTCCATTGCTGTTTATTCTGGTTTTCAGTTATGGTCCGATGTTTGGGGTGCAGATAGCGTTTAAAAACTTTCGGCCAAGAGACGGTATTTGGGGCAGCCCCTGGGTAGGTTTTGAACATTTCAGAATATTTTTTAATTCATTCCAGTTCCGGCGGGTTTTAACCAATACCCTGGGAATCAGTTTCTACGGTCTTCTGGTAGGCTTTCCCATTCCCATTATGCTGGCAATTCTCATCAATGAAGCCTCCAATAAAGCATTCAAACGAAGCGTACAGCTTATCACATTCGCCCCCTATTTTATTTCCACCGTAGTAATGACGAATATGGTTCTTATGTTTATATCCATCTATGGCGGACCGATAAATAATCTCATTGCCGCGCTTGGCGGCGACCGGATAGATTTTATCGCCAGACCGGAATATTTCAAATCGATTTTCGTCTGGTCGGGAATATGGCAGAGCATGGGGTACAGCTCCGTAATATATATTGCCGCCCTGTCCGCCATCGATCCGACTCTTTACGAGGCAGCTACGATAGACGGAGCCAGCAAATTCCAGAAAATACGGCATATAGACCTGCCGGGCATCGCCCCCACTATTGTTATTTTATTAATCCTCAACAGCGGACAAATCATGAATGTAGGCTTTGAAAGAATCCTCCTTATGCAGAACAATTTAAATATGTCCTCATCGGATGTGATTTCCACGTATGTATACCGCATGGGGCTGGAAAATGCCCAGTACAGTTTTTCTGCGGCGGTAGGTTTGTTTAACTCGGTCGTTAATACGATCCTTCTGGTTGTGGTTAATCAAATAGCCCGCAAGCTGGGTGAAACAAGCCTGTGGTAGGAGGTTGAATATGAAACGGGGCATACATAAAACAATCGGCGGAGATTGGGTATTTTCACTCTGCTGCACAATTATTCTTGGATTGATAACACTTACCGTACTCTACCCTCTGATTTATATTGTCAGCGCTTCTTTTTCCAGCAGTCTGGCGGTAATGCAGGGCAGGGTCTGGCTCTGGCCGGTAGAACCGACTCTGGACGGCTATACAGCGGTGTTCCGATCTTCCCAGGTACCCAGAGGTTTTATGAACAGCATTTACGTTATGTGCGTGGGAACAGCCGTCAATGTGATACTTACCATCGCCCTGGCATATCCACTTTCCCGCAAGGATCTTTACGGACGCAATGTTTTTATGGCGCTCATCACTTTTACCATGCTGTTTTCCGGCGGGCTTATCCCCAGTTTCCTTCTGGTCCGTTCGCTGGGTTTGTTCAACACCCACTGGGCGATCATTCTGCCCGGTGCGGTTGGGGTGTTCAACGTGATTGTCGCCCGCACATTTTTCCGCAGCAATATACCCAACGATCTGCACGAAGCGGCCGTGATTGACGGCTGCAGCGACTTCCGCTTCCTTTTCAAGGTGGTCGTTCCGCTTTCTGCGCCGATTATAGCGGTGCTCACCATGTTTTATGCCGTAGGTCATTGGAATTCATTTTTTAACGCGATGATTTACCTGCGTGATCCGGAACTGAAAACCCTGCAGTTGGTTTTACGGGATATTCTAATCATGAATGAAATGGCTGATGATATGCTTGGCGATACCTCAGCCCTCATCAGGCAGCAGGGTTTGTCGCAGCTGCTCAAATATTCGCTCATGGTGATTGCCAGCCTGCCCATGCTTATATTGTATCCGTTTATTCAGCGGCATTTTGTCAAAGGGATAATGGTCGGAGCGATAAAAGGTTAAGGTAAAAGGTAAGAGGTAAGAGTATGAGACTATTTAGAATTGTATTGCTGGTTGTGTTGGGGGCGTTGGGGCTTTTTGCGTGCAGGGAGAAGCGGCCTTCGCTGGCGGAACTCATGGAACATACTGCGGTTACCGCAGCGCCGGGAGAGCTGCCTCTTACCGAGGAAAGAGCGGAACTCACGGTATTGGTAAACAAGCCGCCGTGGGTTTCCGACTTGAACCGCAATGAATCCACCGCATGGTACGAGGAATATACGAATGTCCGCGTCAGGTATATCCATGTCCCGCAGCACGGCCAAAGGGAAACAACCAATTTACACATAGCCGCCGGAGACTATCCCGACATTATCATGAACGCCGGGATGAGCACCATAGACGAGATTAACTACGGCAGCCAGGGTATTTTTATTCCGTTAAACGATCTGATAGAAGAACACGGCTACTGGTACAATAAGGCAATTGAGCGAATCCCTATTCTTCCGGCGGCCATCACCCAGCCTGACGGAAACATTTACGGCCTTCCCAACATCAACGAAGCTTTCCATACATTTTACAGCATAAAAGCATGGATTAACCAGGACTGGCTGGATAACCTGGGGCTGCAAATGCCGGAAACAACGGAAGAATTTTACCAAACACTCAGGGCCTTCCAGACCCAGAATCCCAACGGCGACAGAACCAGGGGCGACGAAATTCCCTTTATGGGATACTTCAGGCCCAATGTGTTCCAGCCGGTGCCGTATGTTTTCCTGCTCAATTCTTTTGTGTACTTTAACCCCAATAATTACCTGGCCATGAACAACGGAAACGTGGTATTTGTGGCCAATACGGAAGAATTCCGCGAGGGGCTGCGCTATGTTGCCCGGCTGGTGGACGAAGGGCTTTTACACCGGGCTTCTTTTACCCAAAACATCGATCAAGCCCGGCAGTTGGGAACGAGCCCGGGCGCCCCGCGTATCGGCGCTTTTACCGACTTTGTCTGGTGGAATTTTGTGGGAGACAGGCTGGACACGCCGGAACACCGCGCAGACAACTATGTGGCCATTCCGCCCCTGCGCGGTCCACAGGGCGTTCGTTATGCCCTGGAAACAGGCAATGGTTTCAACCCGGCATGGGCGCAAATAACCGATAATGCCAGAGACCCCATTCTCGCCTTCCGCTGGCTGGATGCCATGTATTCGCTGGAAGCGACAAAAGTCCTCCAGCTTGGCATTATGGGGAGGGTGCGCGACGATCCCGATCCGGGCGCTCTGGGAATTAACCGTCTGCCCGCTATCTGGAAACTGCTGGTAATACCAAACGCTCCCCCGGAAAGCCCCTACTACGCCCCCCAGTTTCTGGGCAACCGCACTTCGGAACTCCGGCTGGGAGAGCAGGCAGACTGGGATAATCCCGTCACCTACCATGACCGCGAGCCCAAACTGTACCGGGAAACACTGGAGAAATATTACCCCCACCGGCCGCCGGAAGGAGTGGCGCTCCCGCACAACCTCAACTATACCACCATTGAAGCGGCCGAACTGGGCCGCATGGCTAACCAGATAAATACCTTTGTCGGGGAAAGCATTGTCGCCTTTATTACCGGAAACAAAAATCTGGACAGGGACTGGGCTTCTTATATCGGGGAATTCAGGCGGCTTGAGCTTACACAATATTTACAATTAATTCAAAATGCCTACAATCGGCAGTACCGTTAATTTCAGGAGATTTAGTATGGATCTTAAAACATACATAGCGGCGATCAGCACAGTACTTATCGTTCTCTTTGTGAGCTGCGGCAACAGGCGGGAGCAGATTCCCCTGTCTGTGCTTATGGAGCAGACTGCGGTGACTGCCGCACCGGGACAATTCCCTTTAACCAAAGAAAAATCGGAGCTTACCGTTTTGCTGGCAAAACCGGCGCATATATCCGATCTCAACAATAATCTGGCAGCCGAATGGTACGAAGAACTGACCAATGTCCGCGTCAGGTATATCCATACTCCCTACCACACCGCAAGGGAATCCGCTAATCTGCATATCGCTACCGGTGATTATCCGGACATCATCATGTTCAGTTGGATGACGACGATGGATGAAATTAACTATGGCAGTCAGGGGATATTCGTTCCGCTGAACGAGCTTATCGAGCAACACAGCTATTGGTTCCATAAAGTTACCGAACAAATCCCCGATGTTATTCCGGCAATAACCCTGCCCGACGGAAAAATATACGGCCTTCCCAACATCAATCAAACGTTATACACATTTTATCAGCATAAGGCCTGGGTAAACCGGGATTGGCTGGACAGGCTGGGGCTTGCAATGCCCGAAACAACCGAAGAATTTTATGAGATGCTCAAGGTATTTCAAACCATGGACCCCAACGGTAACGGCAGGGACGATGAAATCCCCATGATGGGTTATTTCGGGGTTAACACCCAAAGCTGGCCTTATCCATTCCTCCTCAATTCTTTTGTGTATTTTGACCCCCAAACATTTCTTGCGCTGGAAGACGGCCAGGTTGTTTTCACAGCCGACACGGAAGAATTCCGGGAAGGCCTGCGTTTTATCGCCCGGCTTGTTGACGAAGGGCTTTTACACCGGGCTTCTTTTACCCAGAATGTGGATCAAGCCAGGCAGTTGGGGATGACACCGGACGCAGCGCGCATCGGCGTATTTACCGATTTGCTTTGGGGAGGCGTCGTAGGAGACAGGCTTGATATGCCGGATTTCCGCGCAGATAATTATATCGCAATTCCTCCCCTGCGGGGCCCTCGCGGGGTACGCTACGCCCAGATTACCAGTGTGGGCATTAATCCGGCCTTTGCCAATATTACCGATAATGCCAGAGACCCGGTTTTGGCTTTCCGCTGGCTGGAGGGAATGTACAGCGAGGAAGCGACAAAAAATCTCCGCCTGGGAATCAAAGGGGTGATACACGATGACCCCGACGAGGGCGCTCTTGGCATAAACAGACAACCCGCCCTCTTTAAAACTTTAGTTTATGAAGGCGAACCGCCGCATGTAAGCCCCTACTTTGCTCCCATGCTCCTGGGCAATCAGCATGTGAATTTCAGGATTGGCAGGCAGACAGACTGGAATGATCCGGAAATTATTTTTGAGACAGAAGTAAAGGCATATCTTGAAACCGTAGAAAAATACCATCCTTTCCGGCCCCCGTCCGGCGTGTATTATCCGCTGATAGTCCATCATACTGCCGGAGAAACAGTGGATGCCGGGCGCATGAGCAGTGAAATCAGAACCTATGTTCACGAAAATATTGCCGCATTCCTTACCGGCAACAGGAGTCTGGATCGCGATTGGGATGCATACATCGCGGGCTTCAGGCAGCTGGAACTTTCCCGGTACCTGGAGCTAAAACAAACAGCTTACAACCGGCAGTACAGGCAAAGGTGAAGTGTATGGCATTAAATCATGGCGGCGAACAAGGACTTGAACCGGGCACGATGCAGCTTCCCCAGGACTACGCCGCCGCCAAAGAAGCGATAAACGGCTGGTGGAAAGATTCTCAGATATCTCTGCATGACCGCATGGGCTGGTTTTGCGAGGCAAAATTCGGCTGTTTTATTCACTGGGGGCCGTATTCCGCCCTGGAAAGCAGGTGGGACGGCACGGCTTACGACGGTTATGCCGAACACATTATGCGTATGGCGGCAATTCCCCTGGCTGAGTATAAAGAAAAAGTTGTTAAAAACTTTAACCCTTTTTTATTCGATGCCGAAGAATGGATCCTGCAGGCAAAAAAAGCGGGTATGCGCTATTTTATTATCACGGCAAAACACCATGACGGTTTTGCCATGTGGCATTCAGATACATACGACTATGATATGCGGATGACAAAATTCAATCAGCGCGATCCGATTATGGAATTGTGTAATGCGGCAAAAAAACACGGGATCAAATTCGGCCCGTATTATTCTCACGCCTTTGACTGGGAACACCCCCATGCCCCCGGTAACGACTGGGACGACTTCAGCGCCATTACCGGTTTTCCGCGAAGCAACCCCGGCGGGGACAAACTGCACGGGGGCAGGGAATGGTGGCAGGACAATACCTATCATCAATTTTTACAGCATGCGGAAAAATATGTGGAGGAAAAAGCCAAACCGCAGATTGCCGAACTGGTACGCAAACTTGATCCTGACATTATGTGGTTTGACACGCCGCACAAACTGCCCCTGTATCTCAATATCGAAATATGTAAATTTTTGCGGGAGCTAAAACCGGAAATAGTCATCAATGGCCGCCTTGCCCGATGGGAAAATTACCAGTTAGGCGATTATGAAAACTCAGGCGACCGGGCAGCATATTTTTTTCCACTTGCCGATGAATACTGGGAAACAATCCCCACTACAAATAATTCATTCGGTTACAGTTCTGTTGATAATTCACACAAGCCGCCCGTGCATTTTATTCGCCTGCTGGCATGTGCCGTTTCCAAAGGCGGAAATATCCTGCTGAATGTAGGCCCCATGGGGAACGGGAAGTGGGATACACGGGATGCGGATATATTCAATGCTGTGGGAGCATGGCTGGAAAAAAACGGCGAGTCAATTTACGGCACTGTCCGTACAAACGATATTCCCGTTCCCAACTGGGGAGTCATTACGAAGAAAAATGACACACTATTTTTGCATGTACACCAATGGCCGCAGGACGGAGTACTGTGGCTGGGCAGCCTCAAGGCGGATATACGCAGAGCGGCCCTGTTTGCTACCGGTGAAACACTTGCATGGTCACAGGAAGGCAGCGATATTCGCATAACCCTTCCCGCCGCCTGTCCGGATACGGACAGTACGGTCATTGCATTAACCCTTAACGGCGGTTATACCTCATATCCCCATCGCCTGCTTGATCCCCGTGTAAAAAACGTATTGCAGGTGTTTGACGCAGATTTAACCGGCAATTTTACCAGGGGTGACGGCAAGGTTGCCCGGAATTTTCTGTCCGGCTGGGTTTCGAACGATATGTCCATAAGCTGGAACCTCAGCCTGCGTGAAAAGTACAGCTTTAGCCTTGCGCTTGAGTATTGCAGCTCCGGCAATGCGGGAACTGTCAGCATTGAAATTAACGGAGCCGAGCATGATCTGGATTACCGGCCCGGCGATACTTCCTCTGTTGTGGATCGCATTACTCTTGATGCCGGCAATCACATTGTCAGGCTGAAAGGTAAAACCCTCAACGGCGAGCATATTAGTCCAATGACTTTGACATTTATACCTTACAGGATTTAACCATGACACCACAGGATTTAAGAAATCTTCGTGCCGAAAAAGAATTTTTTATCGGCATTGATTCTGACGGCTGTGTATTTGATTCAATGGAATTAAAACACAAGGAATGTTTTTGCCCGGCATTTATTAACAACTTTGCACTGCAAAGTGTTTCAAAATACGCCCGTGAAGTATGGGACTTTGTCAATTTATACTCCCGCGACAGGGGCTGTAACCGTTTTCATGCCGTTATAAAAGCCCTTGATTTGCTGCGCGAGCGCGCCGAGATTGCAAAGCGCGGCGCGAATATAATTGATCTGCCGGTATTGAAAGCCTGGGTGCAAAGGGAATCAACACTGGGCAACCCAACCCTGAAGGCGGAACTGGACAAAACCCAGGATCCGGAACTTAAGCGTGTTTACCAATGGTCGATTGATGTTAACGATGCGGTGAAAAAAATTGCACATGGCGTGCCGCCCTTTCCGTTATTCAGGGAAAGCCTGGAAAAAATGCGCAAACAGGCGGATGTAATAGTAGTGTCTCAAACACCGGGAGAAACGCTTGCACGTGAATGGGCTGATCTAGGCATAGACAATCTCGTGTGTTTTATCGCAGGACAGGAATTGGGAACAAAGTCGCAGCATTTGGAATATGCGGCCCGTGGCAAGTATCCGGCGGATAAAATTTTAATGATAGGCGATGCGCCCGGCGATCTGGTTGCCGCCGAATCTGTCGGCGTACTTTTTTACCCGATTATTCCCGGCAGCGAAGATGAATCCTGGCGGCGTTTTTACGAAGAAGCCCTGGATACATTTTTCGGTATGAGTTATGAGGGCGATTATCAGGAATCGCTGCTTGATGAGTTTAAAAAAGCACTACCGGAAAAGGCTCCCTGGCAGAAGTGAAGGAAAATGCAATAATGAAAAACAAGTTTATCAAAAATATCATTGCACGAATGAGCGAAGATCAAAAAATTGGCGCACTGTTAACCCTTGGTATGACCGGGACAATAATAAGACCGCATATCCGCGACTCTATTATTAAATACCATTGCGGCGGGCTGCGGCTCACTCCCATTGCCCGTTTTTTCGGCAGTTATGTCGATCCCAGGTCGGGTAAAACGGTAGTGGATATAAACGACACAAAAGGGTTCAAAAAAGAACTGCCCGCCCCGTCGGTAAGCGTAACACAATATGCGCAGATGCTGGATGAGCTTTCCGCGCTGGCTGCATCGCGTCCGCTGGCACTGCCCCTGCATTTCTCTTTTGATCAGGAAGGCGGCAGCAGCGCCGACTTTAGCTTTGGCGGCGTCAACATTTTCCCCAAGCCAATGGGCATTCGTGCATCAGGCGATCCGGGCCTCGCTTATGCCGTTGCCAAAGCCGCAGCACGGCAGGCAAAAGCCGCAGGTTTTAGCTGGATCCACTCGCCGGTCCTCGACATTAACACCGATCCCCTTAACCCGGAAATCTACACCCGCGCCTATTCGGACAGGGCCGAAGAAGTCGCCGAATATGCCGTTAAAACCTGCGAAGGTTTTAAGGAAGAACAACTCATCGCAACCGGCAAGCACTTCCCCGGTAGGGGCGATTCGGCGGTAGACGCCCACTTTGAAGTGCCGGTCATCAAGGCCGGCAGGGATACCATAATGAACCGCGAATTGCTTCCTTACCGGGAATTAATAAAACGGGATCTGCTGCCTTCGATTATGACGGCTCACAGCATTTTTCCCGCCTTTGATGATACCGACATTGCCACTGTGTCAAAACCGATTATTACCGGCCTTTTACGCGATACCCTGGGGTTTGAAGGGGTTATCACCACAGACAGCATGACCATGGGCGGCGTGGCGGTACGTTACGGCGTACCCAATGCCTGCGCCTTGTCTCTGGAAGCCGGGGCCGACCTGGTATTAATGAAAGCGGAAAACTCCCTGATTGGAGAAGTCTTTAATAAAATTAAGGAATTTGTTTCGGCAGGGAGAATCACTGAAGCGGAACTGGATAAAAAGGTGTACCGGGTACTCAAGGTGAAATATGACAACGGCCTTTTTTCGCCGCAGCTTAGAGAAGACCCGCAAGACGTACTGAACGATCCGGGAATAATAGCCCTTTCACGGCACATGGCAAAGCGCTCGGTACTGGTTATAAAAAACCGCGATCTGCCTCTGCAGAAAACCGGCAAAGTACTGATTGTCGAGCAGATAGGCAAAACGCCCAATGACTCATTTTGGCATCCGGGTATTATGTATAAAAACTGCCTGAAGTATACGGCAGCCGACTACCTGGAAACGGATTTTACATTTGATGAAAATGACCGGGAACGAATACTGCAAAATATCCCCCGTTATGACTCGGTGGTGATAACCAGTTTTTACATGCGGGGAAAATTATCCAACAATGAATTTATTGAAGAACTACTGGTCAAATTTAATGCAGCCGGTTCACCCAAAATTATTGTGATAACCAATACCCCCTACCCCATCAGCGTACCGAAAAATTGCCCTAATCTGATCATTTCCCTTGCCACATCCCCGGCTAACATGGAAGTTTGCGCCGGCGTTCTGTTTGGCGAGGAACATGCGGAAGGACAGTGGCCTGTTGAGTGGCAGATGGAAACAGGCGCCGATCGGATTCGAACCGATGCGTAAAAGTTTTGCAGACTTCTCCCTTACCACTTGGGTACGGCGCCAAAAGTATTGGTTTTTTTAATAATAACAAAAAATAACGGTTTTGTCTATGCCGCGAATCACCTGTACATTGGCCCCAAAGCGGCACATGCCCGGTAATCCGAACCTTCCTTGTCCATGCCAAAGGCATTCCAGTAACTGGGGCGGAAAATTTGTTCTTCCGGTACATTGTGCATACATACCGGAATCCGCAGTATCGAACAAAGCGAAATTAAATCCGCGCCAATATGTCCATAAGAAATTGATCCGTGGTTGGCGCCCCAGTTGTTCATTACATCGTAGGCGGTTTTGAACGGACCGCAGCCGGTAGTTCTGGGGGCAAACCACGTGCAGGGCCACGTGTAGTCAGTCCGCTTCCAGAGAATTTCCGAAACATCATCCGGCAGGTTCACTGTCCAGCCTTCGGCAATCTGCAATACCGGGCCTATTCCCTTGACAATGTTAAGCCGCGACATGGTGACAGGCATTTCGGCTTTTGTGATAAACCGCGAAGAAAAACCGCCGCCGCGGAAATAGCCAAAGTCAGCCGCATTCCACGTTACCGCGTCAATGCATGTTTTCCAATCCGCCTCGGTAACTTCCCAGAACGGTTTCATTGTATTCTTGCCGGACGAATCTTTCATTACCCCCGAAGCATCAACACAAGCCGCGCCCGAATTGATCAGGTGAATAAAACCGCCCGCATCTTTTGCCACTCCGGTAATATCATAACCCGTTGCGCGTTTAACCGCTTCGGGGCTCCAGTACGTGCGTACATCGGCAAATATCTGTGCGGTGCCGGTTAATAGTTTTCCGAATAACATTCCCGTGCCGTTAAGGGTGTCGTTCTCCGTTGCCAGTATGTATGGTTCGCGGGGGCCTTCCCAGTCAAATGAAGAACACATAAGGGATTCGGGGAAATCGCAGTTGGGGTAAAAGTCAGTCCATTGACGCTGCCCCTGGAAACCGCCCGCAATGGCATTATGCCCCAGCCGTTCTTCTTCACAGCCGGCGGGAAGATTGGGATTGCCGTTAAAAAGATCTTTTATAATGCACATCATCTTGACAACAAATTCCCATGCCTTGTCCTGTTCCTCGCGGGAACGCTGCAATGCAGTTGGATTTTTATCAAAACCTTCCTTACAATACTGTTTTGTCCAGGCAAGCGCTTTTTGAAATTCTTTTTCATCATAAATACCGTTTTCCATACGGCGGATAATTTCAACTTCATCAACGCTCTCAACCCTCATTCCCAGATATTCTTCAAAAAATTCAGGGTTGATGATAGATCCGGCGATCCCCATGCAGATTGAGCCGATTTGCAGATAACTCTTGCCCCGCATAATTGCGGCAGCCAGCGCTGCCCTGCCAAAACGCAGGATTTTTTCCTGTACATCAGCGGGAATTTCCGTATCGTCATTGTTTTGTACATCGCGGCCGTAAATACCAAAAGCGGGCAGCCCTTTTTGCGCGTGGCCTGCCAGCACTGCAGCAAGAAAAACAGCGCCGGGACGTTCAGTCCCGTTAAAGCCCCATACGCCTTTTATGGTATTCGGATCCATGTCCATGGTTTCGCTGCCATAACACCAGCAGGGCGTTACCGTCAAGGTAATATCCACGCCTTCCCGCCGGAATTTATCTGCACAAGCTGCCGTTTCGGGGACACGCCCGATGGTTGTATCGGCAATCACTACCTGTACCGCTTCTCCGTTCGGGTAACGCAGGTGTTTTTCGAGCAATGCTTTTGCGGCTTTTGCCATATTCATGGTCTGAACTTCCATTGACTCACGTACTTTAAGTACACCCTGCCGTCCGTCAATGGTTGGACGTATACCAATTTTTGGGTATGCAACGGTAAAACGATTATTTGCCATTTTTCTTCTCCTACAGTGCTGTTTTCAAGTATTATTGACCACAGAGAGAATTCTGTCTATACTAAATTACGGAGGAAATTAATGAAAAAATTGGTGATTTTATGTGTTTTTGCAGCGTTTACGTTTACGGTGATTGGTTGTCAAAGAGGAGCCAACACATCGGGAAGATACATGGCGGACGGTGAAATTTCGGTACGGCTGTTAACTGACGCCACAGGAATAGATGATAAATCGTTTAATGCGGCAGCATGGCGGGGTATCATGGAGTTTTACGGTGATACATGGGACAACATGACCAGAAGAGGTTATGCGTATGATGTTATCACCGCCCAAACCATGGACAGATATGTTCCCACTCTCAGGCAGGCCACCCTGGAAGGATATGATCTTATTGTAACAACCGGTTTTTCCTGGGCCGATGCTTTGGTAGAGGTTTCCCGTGCAAATCCCGATCAATTTTACATGATGGTGGATGTTCACCTGGAGGACACTTTCAATGTTATGATGGCAACGTATGCCGAACATGAAGGCTCATTTCTGGTCGGCGTGGCGGCAGCCCTGAAAGCCATTGAGGACGGCGTCAGTAATCCCAGTTTTGGTTTTATCGGCGGTATACCGAACGCGGTAATCACAAAGTTTCAGGTAGGGTTTGTGCAGGGTGTTCTGTCAATTCTTCCCGATGCCAATATTGTTGATTATTATGTCAATAGCTGGGGCGATCCGGCTCTTGCAAAAACCCAGGCAAGGAACTGGTATGACACCGGTGTGTACGCCATTTATTCGGCGGCAGGCAACAGCGGCAACGGGACCATTGCCCAGGCCAAGGAATACCGGGCTGTAGGACGGAATGTATGGGCCATCGGCGTTGATTCAGATCAGCATGAAGAAGGCCTGTTCAACGCAACAGATTCAGCAGTACTCACCTCAATGCTGAAGCGGGTGGAAAATAGTTTGATATACGCACTTGAAGCTGTCAGGGATGGCCGGTTTGAAGGCAAGGAAATAAATTTCAATCTTGCCATAGATGGTGTTGGCTATTCCACCACCAATCCCGCACTGAGCACTTCCATTATCGATCAGCTTGAAATAATAAAACAACAGATCATTGACGGTGAAATTCAAATCGCAGAAACTTACGCCGAAGCGCGGCAATTACCCGGCTTTCCGCAAAATTTAAAGGCAATAGATGACTAATGCAATTGAAATGCTGGGGATTAGCAAGGTTTTCCCCGGGGTAGTAGCTAACGACAATGTAAACCTGCTGGTTAAACAGGGCGAAATACATGTACTCCTTGGAGAAAACGGAGCCGGTAAATCGACGCTTATGTCCATGCTATTCGGCCTGTACGAGCCGGATGGAGGTGTTATCAAAATCTGGGGCGAGGAAGTGAAGATTCGCAATCCCAATGACGCTACCGCCCTGCGAATCGGCATGGTACATCAGCATTTCAAGCTCGTTCATAACTTTACAGTTACGGAGAATATAGTTCTCGGTATGGAGCCGCGCGGCGGCATGGGAAATATTGACCTGCACAGCGCCGAAGAACGGGTGGCGGAACTTTCCCAAATGTACGGCCTGGCAGTGGATCCAAAAGCGAAAATTGAAAATATCACCGTGGGGATGCAGCAGCGGGTTGAGATTTTAAAAATCCTGTACCGCAATGCCGACATCCTGATTTTTGACGAGCCGACCGCAGTACTTACCCCGCAGGAAATTGATGAATTACTGGCTATTTTCCAACTTCTTAAAGCGGAAGGAAAAACGATTCTGTTTATCACCCATAAACTCCGGGAAATTAAAGCTGTAGCGGATCGCTGTACGGTGCTGCGGCGGGGGATATATATTGATACGGTTAACGTATCCGAAGTAACCGAATCGGAACTTGCCGAAAAAATGGTGGGAAGGGCCGTAACATTCAGAATTACCAAAAAACCTGCACAGCCCGGCGATGTGGTGCTTAAAATCGAAGACCTTACCGTCATTGGAGCAAAAGGGACCCCGGCGGTAAGCGGGCTTTCTCTGGATGTCCGTGCCGGCGAAATTGTCGGTATTGCAGGCGTTGACGGTAACGGCCAATCGGAACTGGTCAGCGCCATTGCGGGGCTTTTGCCGGTACATTCCGGCAGGGTAGTACTGCAGGGCAATGACATTTCCAAAGACAGCATCAGGAAACGGAATGAAAGCGGACTGGGACTGGTGCCGGAAGACCGGCACAAACACGGGCTCGTTCTTGATTTCAGGGTTGACGAAAATTTAATTCTCAAAAATTTCCGTAAGCCGCCGTATTCCAACTCGATAGGTTTTTTGCAGTTTCCGGCCATTGTGAAACATGCCGAAGCGCTTATCGGTGATTATGACATACGTGCCGGAAACGGGCCGGCAACCATTGCAAAATCCATGTCCGGCGGCAATCAACAAAAAATAATTATTGCCCGCGAAATAGATCTTTCTCCCCGGCTATTGATTGTATCACAGCCGACACGGGGCCTGGATGTTGGCGCCATCGAATACATTCACCGGCGCATTGTAGAAGAACGGGACAAGGGCCGCGCTGTTTTACTGATATCGTTTGAGTTAGATGAAATACTCGGCCTGTGTGACCGCATTGCCGCCATTTCCAAAGGACAAGTGGTAGGCATCCTCCCGGTTGAAGAAGCGGATGAACGGCGGATTGGCGCAATGATGGGAGGTGTCGCCTCTAAAGGAGCCGCGTATGCCTGAAAATGAAAACGGAAAAAAAATACATCCCGCCAAACGGGCAATTGATACATTGAGCGACAGGGTTATCGAAGCGTTCACCGGTTCCGATGCGCTCGTTTCTGTTGCGGTAGTATTGTTAGGATTCCTTGTCGCTACCTTGCTCATCATTTTTATTGGCAGGAACCCGGCGGGAATGTACGGGGCAATATTACAAACCGTTACCGGTATCTGGAACCGGCGGGGAGTATGGGTCTGGCACCCCTATTTTATCGGCGAATGGCTGGTCAGTTCCATCCCGCTGATCCTCTGCGGCCTGTCCGTGGCTTTTGCCATGCGTGCGGGGCTATTCAACATAGGCGCTGAAGGGCAGTACATCATCGGTCTTACCGCCGCCCAGCTTGTCGCGATTTATTTTCCGCCTGTTCCCGTACTGCACTGGATTGCAGCCGTTTTGGGTGCGGTTGCAGCCGGGGCGTTATGGGGGGGAATAGTCGGCTTTTTCAAGGCACGGTTTAAGGTTTCCGAGGTTGTTGCAACCATAATGATGAATTACATAGCCCTGTATGTACACCGGATAATAACAATGAGAATACCGGGGAGCGGCACATTCCAGACCCCGCCATTTTCTTCCACAGCTACCATTGCAAGTCCCTTGCTCGCCAATATGACTACCCCTCCTTCTTCGCTTAACTATAGCTTGTGGTTTACCATTATTGCTATTGCCGTATTTTGGCTCATCATGGAGAAGACCCGTCTGGGTTATTCCCTGCGGGCTACCGGACTGAACAAAGATGCCGCTTTTTACGGCGGCATTGGCGTTAACAAAAACATCACTGTGGCAATGGCCATTGCCGGAGCGTTTGCCGGTCTTGCCGGAGCATCTGTATCCCTTGGCGTATTTTCGTCCGGCCGCATACTGGCGGGTTTTGAAAACTATGGTTTTGACGGCATTGCCGTAGCGCTGGTCGGCAACAGTACCGCCGTGGGAACCGGTCTTGCCGGGCTTTTATTCGGCATGCTCAGAGCCGCCCAGTCTTCGATGCAGAGCAACCAGATACCCAGAGAAATCACCTCCATCATTATGGGTCTCATTGTGGTATTTATTTCCCTGCGGGCGGGCGTCAAGCTGATTATCGACTGGCGGATGAAAGAAAAGGCAAGGAGGACCGCATGAATTTCTTTGAAAGCATCCTGGGAATGCTTCCTTCTACCCTCATGATTTTTTCCCCCATCCTCATTGCCGCAATAGGGGGAATGATTTGCGAACGCGCCGGCGTTGTCAACATTGCACTTGAAGGGCTTATGACAATGGGTGCAATGAGCGCCGCCGTTATCCATGTTCTTTTGGAATCAAACATTGCTTTTTCCATACCAATAGCTCTGCTCATTGCTGCGGCGGTGGGCGGCCTGTTTGCACTGATACATGCGTTCGCTTCCATTACCCTGCGCGCCGATCAGGTCATTTCCGGAACGGGGATAAACCTCCTTTCCACCGGAATAACCGTGTTTATCTGCCAGATTTTATTCAGTGCGGACAGAAGCCCTACATATCGTATGGGCATACTCCCCGGTACTTTTGGTTTTTACCCGACGGTATGGATTGCTTTGGCAATTCTGGCGATTAGCTGGTTTGTGCTGTACAAGCGGCCATGGGGACTGCGTTTACGTGCTGCCGGGGAACATCCCCAGGCTCTTGCCTCCGCCGGTGTTAATGTCATTAAAATCAGGTATATTGCCGTTTTAATTTCCGGCATCCTTGCCGGTCTTGCCGGAGGCGCTCTCGTTCTTACCCAGGACATTCAGTTTACCGTTAACACCATTAACGGCAAAGGCTTTATCGCTCTTGCGGCAGTGTCCTTTGGCCGGTGGATACCCCTGGGCATATTCGGCGCCAGTCTGCTGTTTGGATTTTCCTCTGCTCTTGCGGTTAACATTGTAAATATCAGCAGCCTGCAATTCCTCCCCTCGGAATTTTTCAGCGCCATACCGTATCTTATAACGCTGATCACTTTGGTAATATTCAGCGGCAAGGATTATGCCCCCAGAGCTGCGGGTAAGCCGTATGATAAAGGTAAGAGTTAATGCGGATTCCCAACATGAAGCAATGTATTATCCCAACTCCTAACTCCTGTTTCCTTGTTTTTTTAATATTTTTCTTCCTGATTAACCTGGCGGGATGTAAAAGCATTCAACCGGCAGAGACTCCCGAAGAGCTGCCCGCAATTACCGAAGTTTTGGTGTCAGACGAGACAGAGGCGGACGATCCCGTTGTACTGCCCCCGGTGTTCAGTATCACCGAAATTGCCATTCTCAGGGATGATCTTGTCAACACGAGTTTCAGGGTTGGTATTCAAATTGACAATCCCAATCCTTTTCAGGTGGAACTTTCCGCTTTAAGCTATAGACTGTTTGGAAATGGCAGGCTGTGGGCTCAGGGTAACGAACAGAATATTCTCCATGTAAACGGAAACTCCTCGTATCAGGGCAATATTTTTCTCATCATGAACTTCATTGGTATGAGCCGTGATCTGCTCAATCAGATTATTGATCTTGTTGATGTACAATACCGATTTGACGGAGAGGCTCTTGTCAGCACCGGCATTGAAAACCTGCCCCCGTTTATAACCAGCTTTGATCTTTCCGGGTATTCCAGGGTACTGGACCGGTGAAGCATTGAGCAAAATGGGAGAAAATATCATTTATGGATGAAAACAGCCGGATTTTCATCATTGAAGACAACATACAGATAATACATCAAATCAGGGAATATATCAGTGAATATCTGTCAAAACATAAGATAGAATCACAGATAATTACTGTCAGCGAACGCTATGAAAGTATTCTGGAGCAGATCGTTCCCGATAACATGGTTATAAACATTTACTTTCTGGATATCATCCTCGGTGACGAAACAAACGGCCTAAGTCTTGCACAGAAAATCAGGAGCAAGGATATTTTCGGTTACATCGTATTTATTACAAGTCATATGGAGTTTGCCTATCCGGCGATTCAGTATAAAGTACGGGCGCTGGATTATATACTGAAAAGCGATGAAGAAATGAAACGAAAGATATTTCAGTGTTTGGAAACCATCCGAAACGAACGTGCCGGAATAAGCGGCATATCCGGGGAACGCACAATACTGATTCGTACCAGCGGAACGGATTTTATCATCCCAACCAGGGATATTATTTTTTTTGAGACGAACACCGAAAAAAGAAGCATTATTCTGCACACGATCAATAAAACCATTGAATTCAGAAGTACACTGGATGAATTGAAAAACAGTCTCGACGATTCTTTTTACCGCTGTCATCGTTCTTTTCTGATAAATTTAAGGCATATCAGGTCTGTTTCCAAAAACCGGAGCGATCTGCATGTTATAATGCTTAATGACTTTAAATGCCTCATTGCGCCAAAATATTTAAAGAAGCTGCTGGACTATGAGAAACATACTTTATAATGCGGCCGAAGCGCTGATTTTTATAACGGCGATTTCGTATACTATACAATTAATCGTCACAAGCCAGACAAGACTTAAAGCAGGAAAATTCCTAATCTATTTACTCGTTAATATGGCAGGTTATTTTTTTCTTGGCTGGGTTTCCATACTGGTAATCCGTGTTGTTATTTGGGCAATAATTGTAACATTGCTCGTTATCCTGTTTTACAGGATGACAATAGTGCATAACATTATCTATATTTCGGCCATTCTTATTTTGAATGTGGCCTGTATGCTGATACTGGAGTTATATAAATGGTTTTATCTGGGGCCGGACGGTATTTGGGAATGGTTTGCAATCTGGGCTTACGCGCTGGTCGTAACCGTTCTCTGTGTTGTTTTCCTTTTGGGGTGGAACTTTTTTTCAAGACGTACGCTCCGCAAGCACTACCGCACTCTGCGAAAAAAACTGGCCAACACGCCGTACCCATTTTATTTTAAAGTAGCTTTATTATTGATGGTGGGCATATCCGCCTTCGGTGCGGTCTGGATATCCGGAGGCATTCTGGACAGGGACAGGTTTGCGTCCTATATTCCATTTCTCATATTTCCCATACTTAATATTATTGGTTATCTTCTTTATAAAACAGCCATTATTAACAGGATTAAACTGGACGATCAAAAGGAAAAATACGAACAGATCCTTGTCTATACGGGCATTGTGGAAAAGCTGACAAGGGACATACGGTTTTTCAGACATGATGTAAACAACATATTATTGACGCTTAAAACTTATATAGAAAACAATGACATGGAGGGCTTAAGGGAATACTATTTTAGGGAGGTGCTGGGAAATCAACCTGATGGTTTTGATGTGAACAGTATTTTTCTCAATATTGAATATATTAAATGTATCCCCTTAAAAGGATTATTGGTTACCGCCTTCCAAAGGGCAATACAGAGTAATATAAAAGTATCCCTGTTTATTGATGATTATTTTGACGAAACGGGTATACAGGTGATAGATCTCTGCCGGGTGATAAGCATCTTTTTGGACAATGCAATTGAGGCAGCGGAAATTTCCAAAGAAAAAGTGTTGTCCTTTTCGGTGATAAAAAATGAGAATCAGGATATCAGCATTATCATCGCCAACTCTTTCCTTGTCAAACCGCAAATAAACCTTCTCTTTCAGGAGGGGTATACCACAAAGGGGACAGGCCGCGGAATTGGCCTTACCATCATTCAGAATATTTTGAAGAACTATGAGTTTGTCACATTAAATACCGTTATTGATGAAGAATTTCTGATTCAGGAATTAAATATCAGTCAAACCATAAATGAGTAAAATGTCGCGAAAACGGCTTTTTTTGACGTAAATAACCATGTTTTGTCGTAAATGATTTTTTCCATGTCGTTAATGCGGCAATTTTTAGCCTCTATATATGGTATATTGTCGGTGAAAATTTTTAGCATTGTATTAAACAGGGAGATAACAGGATGAGCAAAACAGGCGAAAAGAAAATTAATTGGTCACAATTGTGGAAAAAAGAAGACTGGTGGGCAGTGTGGGTCGGGTTTCTCATGATTGGCGGCGCTGTTGCCGGCATAATTTCAAGGCCGGTACTGCCATTGCGGTGGGGGCCGGGACGCGCGGGAGCGGAGACAATACTTGGCTCAATACCGCTTGAGATTGTACCGGGGATTTTATTCACGGGATTATTAATATTTGGCCTCTTTTGTCTTGCGTTGTTTTTCACCGAAAGGCAGGGAATAAAGAAATTCATTATTGCCTTTCCGTTAATTTTTATTTTGGCCCTTATTGCAGAGGTAATCGGTAATTATGCGCCATGGCGGCTTTATGGTTTGAATAATGTCATTTGGGCATTGGCTGTCGGTTTGCTGATTAGCAATACCGTTAAAACTCCCGCTTTTCTTAAAGGGGCTGTTCGTACCGAATTATATATAAAGACAGGGCTGGTTTTGCTTGGCGCTTCCATTTTATTTAACCGTATATTGGCCCTTGGTACCATGGGGCTGGGAGTTGCCTGGGGAGTTACACCGATAGTGCTTGTTTTTATGTATTGGTTTTCCCAAAAAGTCTTAAAAATGCGGGAGCAAAAAAGTTTGTCCATGGTGATTTCCGCGACTACTTCTGTGTGCGGCGTGTCGGCGGCAATTGCTGTCGGCGCTGCCAGTAAAGCGAAAAAAGAAGAAATCAGTCTTGCCATTTCCATTAGCCTGATTTTTACGGTTGTTATGATGATAGGAATGCCGTTATTGGTCAATGCCCTGGGCTTAAGCCCTGCTGAAGGCGGCGCCTGGTTAGGCGGAACCATTGATTCGACCGGTGCAGTAGCTGCGGCAGGAGGCATGTTAGGCCCAGAAGCTTTACAAGTGGCAACGGTAGTAAAGATGATACAGAATATACTGATTGGTTTTATCGCTTTTGGCGTAGCCATTTACTTTGCTACAAAGATTGAGAAAAAATCTGTCTCTGAAGCAACGGTTGGACCGATTGAAATATGGAACAGGATGCCCAAGTTTATTTTTGGGTTTATTGGCGCATCCCTGCTGTTTTCATTTGCGTTTTCGAAGGAAAAAGTTGATGTAACATTACCGGTGGTAGGTGGTTTTCAGGAATTTTTATTTACCATGGCCTTTGTCAGTATAGGCCTGGAGTCCAATTTTAAGGAAATGGCCAAAATGGTAAAAGGCGGTAACCCCCTTACGCTGTATTTAGTTGGTCAGATATTTAATATTATCCTTACATTGGCAGCGGCCGTGTTTTTCTTCAGCGGCAGATTTTTCAGTTTGCCTTTTTAGGAGTAACCATGAAGAATAATTATAAACTTAAGTGCCTTGCTACTAACGAGATATTGGCGGATGACGGGTTGCTGCTGGCGAATCCGGCAGCGGCGGCTCCGGCGCTGATGCGTTCTGATTACGACAGCAAAACGCTGCAAATCCGAAAAGATCTGCCGGGAATATTCCGGTATTTCGACTGGCTTCCGGTCAACCGGGAAATCCATTCAGACAGCGCCCCGGTAACGTATGCAAGCAAAGGACTGGGAAAAACTCTGGGACTGGACAGGTTATACATTACGTTCAGCGGGTATTGGCCTGATATTGGTGTTTCCATGACAACGGGGACATTTAAAGAATGTGAAGCTTACGCTGTCTGTGCACGGCTGCCCGCAGACAGCGGTACTTTGGTATTGGCCTCCGCAGGGAATACGGCGCGGGCATTCATGAAAGTTGCGTCCGACAATCATATTAACGCCGTGATCGTTATACCCGAAAGGGGCCTGGGCAATCTCTGGTCTTTGAAAGAAATAAACCCATGCGTAAAAATCGTCGCGGTCAGCGGCAACGCTGACTATTCTGACGCGATAAAAACAGCAAACACCATTGCAACCATGGACGGCTTTATCAATGAGGGCGGTGCGAAGAATGTGGGACGCCGCGACGGCATGGGAACCACTGTGCTGTCCGCAGCGGAAACAATAGGTGAAATACCGGATTACTATTTTCAGGCAGTGGGCAGCGGCACGGGAGCGATCGCGGCGCATGAAGCAAACCTGCGCCTGAGTGCAAGCGGTGCATTTAGCCGGAAAATGATGCGTCTGATCGTATCACAGAACCTGCCCTTTATACCAATGGTACAGGCATGGAAACAAAAAAGCCGGGATATCGCTCCAATGGACGAAGAGGAGGCCAAAAGGCAGCTTAGCGCAATTGATGCCAAGGTGCTTTCAAACCGCCAGCCGCCGTACGGCATTACCGGCGGGCTGTTTGATGCGCTCGTCGAATCAGACGGGGACATTGATGCAGTGGACAATGATGCAATCCGCAATGCACAGGAAATGTTCTTTAAGCTGGAAGGGTGGGATATTTGTCCCGAATCGGGCGTCGCGTTGGCGTCGTTGATTAAAAGGGCACAGGATGGTTTGATCGATAAAAATGCTGTCGTTATGCTGAACGTCACCGGCGGCGGCATGGAAGCGTTAGCCAAAGCCCGGCAGTTTGTCATGGCGAAGCCCAATCTGACAGTGGATAAAGACGCAGCAGCATCAAAAGACTTTAATAAACTTATATCAGTCATACTTTAATTGAATGACGATCCCCCGTTGCCCTGGAACCAGCCCGCCTTGAAATGTCGCGAAAACGGCTTTTTGGGGCGTAAATAATCATGCTTTTGTCGTAAAAGGTTTTTCCCCTGTCGTGAATGCGGCAATTTTTTCTTTTATAATGTGTTATCGTGCTGAAGTATCCAATCAAAAGACAAGGAGATATGATATGGAGACAAAGAAAGGTTTATTGGGTTGGTACTTTAATTTTAACCTGCTCTACAGGATAATGATCGGCCTTATACTGGGGGCGGTTATAGGAATGGTGTTGGGAACAACAATAGAGGGTGAAGCATTACAGGGTGTTCTTAGCTGGTTTTCTTTCTTTGGAAACATATTCGTAAGGCTTCTTAACATGATAATGTTGCCACTTATAATCTCAACCCTGATTGTAGGGGCATCTTCGGTGAGCCCTGCACAGCTTGGAAAAGTTGGTATCCGGATCTTTTTCTTCTATCTTGCTACCTCTGCATTTGCGATTGGAATCGGCCTGGCGATGGGCGGTATTTTCCGTCCCCAGGCTGAAATTGCAGCTTTGACAGAAGAAATCGTAAGAGAAGCTACCAGAACAAGTATTTTTGACATCCTGCTTAATATAATCCCCACCAATATTGTTGCATCAATCGTAAACGTACAAGTTCTGCCGGTTATTTTCTTCTCACTTGTTTTCGGGCTGGCCCTTTCGTATCTCAGAATGTCGGGAGATGCGAGAATTAAAAACACCGCAGATATGATTTATAGCTTTTTTGAGGGCATAGCGGAAATTGTCATGAAAATGATTAAAGGCGTCATGCAATATGCACCCATTGGTGTATTGGGACTTATTACCGGCGTTTTCGCCACAAGCGGACCAAGAGTAGTCGGCGTTCTGGGGACTATCGTTATTGCCTGTTTTGTAGCTTATACGATCCATGTGGTTCTGGTGTATGCAATTTTTCTGATTAAGATGTATGGAAAGATAAACGTAAGACGCTTTATCAGGGATGCGAAGAACCCTTTCATTACTGCCTTTGTAACCAGAAGCTCCAACGGAACCCTTCCTGTTACCATCCAGGCAGCAGAGAACCTGGGTGTAAAAAAAGATGTGTATTCATTCTCGCTTCCACTGGGAGCCACAATCAATATGGACGGAGCGGCAATTTATCTTGGTGTTGCCGCCACCTTTATTGCACTTACTACATGGGGACATGGGTTTAACCCCTCCCAGATTGGCATTATCATCCTGACGGCAACCCTTGCTTCCATCGGGTCAGCCGGAATTCCGGGTGCCGGGGCAATCATGCTCCTTATGGTGCTTGAAGCCATTAACTTGCCAATCCAGTCGGGAACCGTAGCCGCAGGCGCTTATGCGATGATCCTCGGTATAGATGCCCTTCTTGACATGGGAAGAACTGCCCTTAACGTTACCGGCGACCTGGTTGTTACCACGGTGGTAGCCAAGAAAATGAAAATGGTTGATCTGTCCAAACTGGAGAATTAAAAGGAT